>Ga0209232_1000191_pt1 | contig 38594 bp, 41 predicted proteins | sample ETNvirenome_2_60_FD_184066 | JGI IMG/M metagenome (GOLD analysis project Ga0209232, IMG submission 184066) | Marine viral communities from the Pacific Ocean - ETNP_2_60 (SPAdes) (version 2) | ecosystem: Environmental > Aquatic > Marine > Oceanic | place: Pacific Ocean | collected 2013-06-22
ATCACTAGATCCTATACTAGTACCATTTAAGGTAAACGTATTAGAAACTGGCATATTTTTTGTTAATTTACGAATATCTTCGTTAATTCTACTACCATCACCCTCTAAAACAAAATAATCTAATAAATAACTTTCTATCATACCGTCAGGAACTATAACCCAACCTGTTTCAGAAATATTTGATGTTCCCTGCCCAGAAACCCTTGCTAACGGATCAAATGCTTCTTGTTTCAAATAAATCATATAATAATCCTGCCCTTCAATTAACTGCTCCCCATTATAACCAATTTCTGTTGTACCTCCAGTGTATTTAAACTTACCAACCTTATCTGGAAATCCGCTATGAACTTTTCCATTAATATCTCTAAATGATTGTACTGGCTTTTTCTTTACAGTAGCTATCTTTAAAAATCCTGCAGCTTGGAAATTATTAATACTTGATACAGTTGCATCATTTTCATAAAGATTTAAAGTTTCATTAACAGGGTTTTTAATTGTTTGATACCTAACCTCAACATTAGTTTTATCAGCTTTAGTATTTATACTATTAGAATATCTTCTTATACTAGCTTCAGGTGTAGTATTGTTTCTTCTTTTTTCAAGCTCTTTATTAACCATTAATGCATTTAACTCAAATGGAGTATAATAAGTTTTACCATTTTCGTCAGGCTCTAATGATTTTAAAAAAACTTGTTTTAAAGTCCCATCTTCTAGTTTGTATTCTTTTTCTAAAGCCGATAATTCCTGCAACCATTTATTTTTAGCATTTTCACCACCCTCTCCAGTAAACTCTCCTCTTCTTGGAAATTTACTATTTAAACTTCTAAATCTCCCTCCTGTAACATCATCTTCAACTTCAGAAAGTTCGTAACCAAGAGCGTCTGCTAATAAAAATTGACCATATTCACTAATAACATTCTCCCCTCCCTTTCTCTTAAAAATCAAATTATTTATTTGATCTGTAGCTCCATTAATATCATAATTTTGAACAATAAGTTCATAATTGTTGCTATCATCCCTTAAAGAAACGCTTACAATATTATTGTTATCATCATAAACTCTATTAGCGTATAAATTTCCAGCACCATCAGCTCCAAAATCATTTCCATTTAATTTTAGCCCTGATATATCTACATTTGGATCAAATAAAGATCTTGCTAATTCTCCATTTGTAATTGTAGTATCTGAACCATTTATTAAAATATTATCATAATTAAGATTATCATCTAAATCATAAGAAGCTCTAACAACGCTATACATATTACCACCAAAAGCAAGAGGCATTTGGTAACCTGAACCTTGAGTTGTATAATCCTTTTGAGTCATTTTTGGGTTAATATTCATTTTATAACCCCTTTGATAATTTAAAACACTTGGATTTGATAATAAATTAGTTATTACTGGATTTTTCATACTACCTTCGGTAACATTACCATCTTCATAATCAAAGTGTCTATACCAATAACCAAACTCTCCATTATTATTCTTACCTACAAAAACACCCTTTTCACCGCTTTCAAAAGTTTTCCAATCAGGTGCTAAAAGCTGATTAGCTCCATACTGATCTATATTACCATCTATATGCTCTCCATTAATTATAGAAACACCACCTACAAGCTGACTTTGGTCATTTAAACCACCAAAACCCTGCTCGTACCAAGAATCACTACCCTTTAATTTTACAACTGGTTTAAAAATAGATATATTTTCAAAATTATCTTGAGAGTCATCACCATATGTACCTATACCTTCATAATGAGCTCCAAAATCATTACTCTGCTCAACCAATGCTCCAGAAAACAATTCTACAGAAGGTGTTATCTCATAAGACCATTCGTTTTGAGAAGCGGATCCCATATCGTAAGGTTCAACATTTTGTTGTGCGTAAAAATTTAATCCTGTATTTAGAACTTTTAAAGCCTGTGTTTGTCCAGGTAATTGAAGATTATCCCCTCCTACTTTAATTCCTCTGTCAAAAAGCTTAGCATTTGAGTTAGCCTTACTTTTAGCTACTTGCATTTGTCTTTTTTGGACCATCATATTATTAAATGTGTCCAGACTATACTTTGTGGGTTTTATGTGTTGGGCTCTAGCCCCTGCCGCATCACTCATAATTTATTTTATTTAAAATTGTTGATTTAATTCCGCCCAATTACCATATTTTAAATCATACTCAGGGTATTCACTTTGCCTAGCATCTTGAAGAAATCCTCTATCAAGAGGACTTTTAAATAAATCTCCTATACCCCAAAAAAGCTTTTTAAGCTTCAATTTTCCAGTCATAGGAAGACCTGTCACACCAACCTCTAACTCATTATTATTTTCTACATTTTCTCCATTGACGTTAACAGTTGTTTCGTTATTATTGTTAACTTCATTGGACGTATTATTAGGGTCGTCACCCTTCTCCTTTCCCGTACCCTTATCCTTTTCTTGGCCACCAAAATAATCACCAGTCATACCCATTAAATTGGTTCCAAAGTTACCCCATATTTGAGCTTGACTCATAGCAGCCTCTCTAGCACTTTGCTCATAAGCTCCAGCTAAAGAACCTCTACCCGCAGCTCTTTCTCCAAGTATCTGCGCTCTCATTAAAGATTTTTGTGATTTACCAGCAGCTATTTTTTGCATAGCGTCTCCTTCCCCTTGAAGCCTTAACATTTGGTTTTTATTTCTTGTTTCTCCTAAATATTGTCTCATTTGATCTAACCCACCTCTTCTTTGATTGTTAGCGGCGTTTATTAAGGCCATACGATTACCAGATCCAGTTTGGTATTTAGACATACCTAAAGTATTAGAAACCCCCTTATCTACATTTCTTTGCATAAGAGTTTTCATAAAAGGATCGTGGTCTTTTACTTTCCCAAAAACATTATATATACCTTGAGTTGGGTCCCAATTTCTTATCTGAGAGTCTTGAGCTCTTTCAAATTTTTTAGCCTGTTTCCAGTATTTATCAGCTCTCCTACGATCAGATTTTTTTTGATTACCCATTTGAACAGATCCAATAATAGAACCAGCTAAACCAGCTACTCCACCACCAATTAAATCCCAAGGCACTTTAGACATATTTATGTGTTTTTACGGTTATTATTACAAATATAGTTATTTATTATGTAATTTACTATCTGTAATGTCAAAGTTAACAGCAAATAACTTTTTAACAGAGGATTGATCAACATACGTGCTTAATGTAACAATATTATAATTACCTGTTATTTTCTCACCCATAGATATAGACATTAATAATAAAAAGAAAGTTCCGATCGGAGGAGCATTAACTCCTATATTTATAACCGTATAGCTAGAATCCTCTCCATATTTTTGTTGTAACGTTAATGTTTCGTCGTACATAATTTGACCAACTTCAGTTCCCTCCCAATCAAATTCATTTGCTTTGATTTTCTCAACAACAGTATGACCATCATAATAAACCATCTGACTCACATCTTCTGTGTCCCCATCTTCATCTGTCGCAACGTCTCCAACTTCACCTACTAAAATAATAGTGTCAGAAAGATAAAACAAATCAGCCAATTCATTTTTTACAACAATATAATGATTTTCCTGCTCTTCAGTTAATGGTGCGTAAAAAGTGACTCTACCAACACCTCTAAAGTTCTTTGATTTCCACATATCACTATCATTGTAATCCTCAGTCCATTGACCTGCACTGTAAATAAGGTTACTATTAGCTATAGCATTTGTTCTAGGTAAACTTAAAAAATACTCTCCTTCTTTTTTTCTAAAACTACCACCGAAGGCAAAACTACTTAAACCTGCGTTGTTTATATTAGTAGTCATATTTGTAACTCTCCAAGAATTAACTGAATCTTGTTCTGCCTCTAAAGAAATTGCATTATAAACTTTTACATTTGAAGGATTTTCATTATGAGAAAATGTTATTGTAGACGGATGATAGTCTTCGTAAAATTTATTACACAAATCTTCAACTTCATTATGCAACCATAAATAACCCTTTTTAGGTGTATAAAATTTATTATCTAAATAAACACCGTAGCTTTCTGGAGAGAAACTATACTTAGTTATCCATCTTTTTGAACTAACATTAAATGCGTAATTTCTTTTATCACCATAAGTAAAAGAACAATCTAAATCCTCTTCATTGTATGATATTGCGTTATCTTTAGGTATATCAGAATATATCAAATACAGTATTGTTACTATATACTCCTCAGCAACTGGATCATAATGTCCATATATTCTAGATCCCTTAGCAATTGATGTTGTTGGACCAAAAGGAGTTTGAACTTGTATTTCTCTAACACCAAGCTCTTCCATAAATTTCTTCTTCATACCAATAGCTGATATATCTATAATTCCCTGTTGAGTAATTGCATAAACTCTTCTTCTGTCTTTATCAACAAAATAAACATCATTATTAACTTTTACTATTGATTCTCCATTACTACAACCAACTAAACCTGGAATAGCAGTAGGTTGTCCTAAAAATTGAGAAGATATAGAAACTTGACCACCTCCGTCAGCAGTACTTATTATATTTTTGTTTACCAAAATTTGAGTAATTCTATCTTGTTGAAAAACTAATATATCAGTGTCTTTACCAACAACCCCACATATAGATCCGTACTTATTATCTAAAACAAGTTCTGGTGAATATTGTGCTGTAAAAGGAAAAGAATTAAGTCCATTTACTTTGTTTTCATAATTATATGGTAAAGAATGAATTAATTTAGATGTAAATGTGTTTCTTTTAGATTTATCATCAACTATATTAGGTCTACCTATATCACAAGCATCAGATCTAAAATATTCATTATAAAAATAAGTTTCTACCAAAAAGTTTCTTGAATAAGTATCCCAATTGTAATTAGCGGTTAAAGCCCTTTCGCTACTAGCCATTGCATTACCATCGCCATCAAGAATTGGATTACCACTAGCGTCTACTAAAGCTTGATAATCAATATCATAATAATGAGTTTGTTGATCCGCTGGTAAAAGATTAGGATCAGATAAGTTATTATCATAACTTTGAATAGAATCACTCATAAAGTTTAACACCTCATCTGTTGGTATAATTTCAAATGTACTATTATTATCTGTATTTAAAAATCTACCTATAATAGGATCTGGTAAATTAAAAAATGTTGTTTTTAAATAAACATCACCTTGTGTAAAAATTCCTGTTGCTCCGATTGACATATTAGCATTATCAAAATCTTGATCACTTAATTGACCTTTATGGTACCTCTCATCCCTTCCAGGGAAACCTATATCATACTTTTCTCCAATTTCGTAGTAAAAAATACTCTTATCTTTTTCTGTACTTTTGTTTGGTCTGTATATTTCTACAAAAGAATTTGATAACAACCCTTCATCGGATCTGTCATTGTTCCAAGATTGAGACCAAGCATTTTGATGAGGCTTAGAAGTGTAAGAATCGTAAGAACTATTTGCATAATAGTTATAATCCCTGTCTTTTATATCAGCCCATCTAACAGAATAATTAACCGCTACAGAGTCTTCTCCATTTACATTTTCTGGAAAAATATGATCTTGATTTAAGTTAGGGTCTTCAACTTCAACTACCCAACCACAATTAAGAATTGTGTAAAATGGACTATCTGAATCTTTTATTTGTCTAGTAGTGTCCCACTTTTCATTCATACACCAAATATCCATATTATCTACTTTGTGCTTAACTATGTTTGCCCCATCACCAGCGCCAACTCCAGTTTCGTACCTATTATGTCCGTGTTGAATATTTTTCCAATGATAATTTCTTACACTTTTAATTTTAAAATCATAATAAACAGGAGGAACCGTTCCATTTGATGTTTTACCAAAATTATTAGGCTGACCAACTTTAGGGCTTGAAGCAATAAATCTTATTCTATCTCCCTCCATAAATTCATAATCAACTAAAGGGCACCTTTCTTGTAAAGATGTTCCTGAAAATAGTTTATTATCTAAACCATACATATTTCCATTTTTAAAAGACCCTAAATGAAAATATAAACTTTTAGTTGTTCCAGGTGATGTTGGAGCTGGTAAATCTCCTTGATTATAAACACTTAAAGCATTTGGCTCTTTTGGTATACTTTTTAAAATAGCCCAAATAGGTAATTGAATAAACTCCTTTACAGTTCTGTTTTTAGAGTATACCCATTGATAATGAGTAGCCCACCTAGGTGGCTTATGAGTTATATTCCATTTCATATGAACGGACCCTAGTCCTTCATTAATTGAATTTTCAAAAACACCAGTAGCTTTATTTCTTTCTGAATAAAATTTAACATAAGGGTGTAATGAATTTTTAGTTATCACGGGAGAGCATCTATTAGCTCTATCGTAATAAACTAAACCAAACTTATGATGAGCCCCTGATTTAAAAGAACCTTCTGAAATAACTCCTTTTTTAAATTTAAAAAAAGATCTTTTTGGTCCAGTTTCACCATCTGCATCATTAAAAGATATTCCTGCAAATCCATAATTAGAAGCTTCTTCTGAATAAGCCATATTTTGATTGTATTCATAACCTCCTGGAACTTCAACACTAGGCCCCCCAAAAAGACTGTCAGCACCTCCTGTAGTACCATCATATGTAATCTCTTCTAATGTTTGCCACTGATAAGAAACTTGATTTAATTCAGATGAAGACATTGATACCCCATTTTTACCCATATTTATATACATATAGATATCATTATCATAATAACTTGAATCTGTATTTCCTAAATTTAAATTCACTGGATTTATTCTAGAAAAAATACGCTTTATTCCTCCACTTTCATTATTTAAATGTTGTACTAAAAAGTTTAAAAAATCATCTTGAGTTGGCTCTCCGTTATAAGTTACAGACCCAGAAACAGATTCTTCAACAGTAAAAAGATAATTACCAGAAAAACCCTCAGGAAGCAATGGAGTTCCATTATTAGTAAAACTTCCAGCATTCCAAGTCCCCCATTGTTCTATTAATCCAGACCTATAGTATAACCTGTAATTCATACTGTATTGAATAGTTAATGGACCAGAATCTTCGGACTGAACACCTAATAAAGATTGAATGTTATCGCTTAAGTTTATATTAGAATTTTGAGTTGGCCCATAAGAAGAATTAGCTAAATTAAGCTTCACGCAACCTAACATTTTTTTTGAAAAATGAGATCCTGGAACTTGCTGTTGTTCAGGATCAAAATTAACATTACCATATGGTAAAGTGTAACCTAGGTTTTCAAGTTGACTTGGTTCATAATAACCAACAGCATTTCCGTAATTGTACATAGGATATCCAGGTAAAGCTACAGGCTGATATTCTGTTACTACATTCCCTGGGCTAACTGTATCGTCTTCTAAAGTAAAAGTTTCTGTTTCATCATATCCAGGAAATGGGTTGTTAACTGTATATGGAAGTAAAGAATTATAAGTAGAGGTTTCAGCAAACCAATCCATTAAATTTTGCCCCTCCAAAAACATAGAGCTTAATTCATTTGGATTTTCAAGTTCATCTTCATCTTCAAAGTTTAAATAATTTGACCAGTAATTATCACCAACAGCAACTCCATTAGAAAATCCATTTACTTTTATATTTAATAATTCAGGAAAACATTGAATATCATCCCCCGTGCCTATTTGAGCTTCATTGTAATGGGGAAAAACTGAAGCATTTATAGCAACTTTGTCAAACCCTTCTGTTGTATTTGAGTAAATAATTCTATCGCCAACAAACTCTTGAGTTTTAGCAATTAAAGGAACATTGTCAAATAATGATTCATTTTCTATTTCAGGGATAGATGATAGCAAATGGTCATTATAAAATTTATAATTAATAGTATTAGTAGTAGAATCATAACTAGCTAAATTATCTATACCTTGAACTGAAACATCAACATATATTCCATTTTTATTAGGATCAAAATCAAGATTAGTAGCTAAATAATAAGCTCCAGAATTATACTGATCTACCTCTTTTACAGCTATTTCAATAGCCTTTACTGTTGATGGATCCCCTCTATTTATAGAAATATTAATTCTATTAGAATATAAATTTAAAGCATCAGATTCTTGAGAATCGTAATCATCTATCCAATTTCTTCCTAATTTTGATTCGGGAGAAAAAGCAGACACCTCATTATCTTCGTAAACATATCTATATTTAAATTGAAAACATTTTTGTTTTACATTATTTTTACTTCTTTCTGTATCTTGTTCATATAATAATTTAGGGGGATCTGTAGGTGCATATTTTATAGCTTCAACGTGTTGTAGTTTTAAAGTGTTTACTAATTTAACTTGACCTAAATTTATAGAATTTCCAAATCCACCTAATTGATGAATATTTTTAAAGAAATCAGGATTTGTATAAGTCCATCTTCTTACATTTTCTGAGTATATAGAAGCTTTATTTATATTTATTTTTTTAGGAGGACTATATCCATCTGTCCAATAAAGCATTCCGTCTACCACATTTGCTTTAATTGGATGTTTTTTATTAAAGTTTAATATTTTTTTATGAGCCCAAGTAACTGTGTAACTAGGTAATGCGTCATAATCAAACAAATTTCCAACAGGTGACACAGGACTTCCGCAATCTGGATTATTGCCACTTTGTACAGAAAATTGTGTATTTGCTCCAACTAATGATACTGATGGAAATGGCGTTGTTCCACTTTGAACGCAAATTGAAAGTTTTTGACCTTGATTTAACATTGTAGAAACATTATCTCCACTACAATTTGTGTATGTAATTGCTTGAGATGGTCCAGAAATATGAATATAATTATATTGAACACAAGACATCTCAAAACCTTGAAGATCATTTGCAATGATATTAAAATCAGACCAGTTGTTGTCATTAGGAACCGCAGAAACAACTTCTAATCCGTCAACTAAAATAACTTTTATAGCACCTTTGTTTCCAGAGACAGACTCAGCTAAAGATAAATCCTCAAAATTAGGATCATATTCTATAATAAAATCTTTATCATAATAACCAGTTCTAGCAAAAGTGTTTTGCAAACTTACCTCGTTTTCTATATCGTCTGTGTCTACTTGAATTAAAGTATCTATAGTGTAAATATCAGCATTAACTAAATCTGGATATTTTTTTTGCCAATCTTCAAAATAAAGATTATCCCAAGTTACAGGCCCAGTATCAAAATCATAATTGTTTAACATATAATTTTGGGGAGAATTTAATTTAGTTGGAGCTGGTAAAGCATATTGTCCACCAGAAGGAAGATCTCCAGTAACAAAATAATAAATTTTATTTGTTTTATTATCAACACAATTGCCCATAACTGTAAAATTATCACAGAAATTTCTAGGATCCGAACTACCTAAGTTTCCGCTCATTTTTCCTAATGTTAACGAAAACAACCCATTCATTAAAGCTGGTTTTACAAGAACTTGTCTTAATATCCCGTATTTTATTTGATTAACCCAATCGTTACCCTCTTCCCCATCCATAAACTCAGCAACTCCATAAAAATTTGCTGGAAGAAGCTGGTACCCATTATTAACATTATCCTCAGATTCTACGGTTACATAATAACCATTATCTATATTGACATTTGCATTATCAGGAGTCGCCTGTGGTAAACTGTAACTAATAGTTCCAAGAGAACCTTTGTCATACTTCCATAACCAACAAGGCCATTTTTCATTTACACTTTGAGTTGTTAATCCTTTATTTGATTTAATTCCAAATCCATTGTCTGGCTTTATGCATAATATAGGAGATTTTTGATAATCAACTTGAATTATATTATTTTGGCCCTCATTAAGAAATGGTGTCAAATCTTGATATGTATTTACTGCTTGAAAGTTCCAAAAGTAATCAACGTTGTCAAATCCAGCTTCAAAAAAACCATTAAAAACAAGTCTTCTTGCAAATCTTATTACAGTTCCCACTTCAGTTCCTAATGGATTTGGCTCATTGTAAAGTATTTGGTATCCAGCTTTAGAAGCTAAAAGATCTGAATTACTAAAAACCCTATTATAAGATGTTATTACAGCATCTAACACTTGAGCTTCCGAGTATTCCTCACCATCTTCCCCAACTTGATTTGCTATCTGGTTGTTAAAATCAGGGTTAATTTTTAAAAAACTATTTAAAACACTTATGTTACCTATACTATCAAAATTTAATCCATTAGATATATTATTTATTCCATATGGAAGCCAAACATCAAACAATACTGCAGCAGAAGCCTGACCCTCTCCTAAAGGAACATCTTGCCCATAAACCCACTGATTCATAACAGGACCCATAACAAAAGCTCCCGAGACCCCAAAAAATCCACCATAACTACCAAAATCATCACCAAATATTTGTTGAGCAACTGGTGGGGATATATAAGAAAAAACTTGACTATTTGGATCCGTAATCATATCTTGAGCAGAACTGGTTATTCTCCAATTGTTTAGATCTAATCCTGCTGAATAATGAATACCAAGATCGTCACCAATACCACTTTGATAAGAACCGTTTTCTTGAACTGTATATGTTGTATCTTTTATTTTTTGATTTGAGGGAATAGACTTTATAACACCAGTTTTCCCTTGTTTATCTGATGTTATTCTTATATTTTCAGCATCAATATAGTCCTCTGGCTTTACCAATCTTTCATCGGTATCAGAGTCCATACCACCCATCATTATTTTTTTAGACCACTTTCTTGGCATTTTTATTAAAATTTAGGAGACGCTTGACTATTCTTTCTAGATTGTTGTAATGCTTCGTCTTTATTAAACTTCATTATTCTAGATTTAAGCAATCTCTTTTGGTTATAATATTCTTGTCTAGCTCTTTCTTTTTCGTAATTAGTAATACCCCTTCCAGTTACAGTTCTGACCTTTTCTATACTTTTCCAATATATAAACGAAGATAAAGCCTCTGAAGCAACTCTAGGAACCTCTATTTCATAACCTTGAGCGTTTATAATTCCATCTGATATATATTCTAATATTACGTTTTTACTAGCAAGATTACTAGAAAATTGTATTGTTCTTCCTTGAGGATCTATTCTATAATATCCTTTTCTATTATTACCACCACCTAATCCATAAAATCCATATTCTTCATTATCGTAATGTATAGCATAATCTTGTTGAACATCTTGAAGATTAGTTGGATCATTATAAGATGTCATATCCCCACCTTCTTTAGCAATACCACCTTCCGAATCAAGAAAGTTAGAAGTTGAATTAGAATCATAATTCATCCACACACCTTGTAAAACTGGATATGTTTTAGCATCTACCTCTGTTTGATTACCATTATAAAACGGAGGGGTTGTTGTATGTTTATCTGCTATATTTAAATAATCTGAATTTCTACCAAGAGGAACTACGAAATTATTGTTATCTAATATAGAAACCCTAATGTAATTTACATAATCATTAGGTAGGTTTATCTTATAAGTACTATCAACTGGTAATTGTATAGCCCTAATCTCCTGTAAAGCGTCATAATGAAGCTCTCTAACACCATTCATACCTAATCTAAAATACCTCAAAAAATTATGTTGAGAATCTTCACCAATAGATATTAACAAGTCGTTAACAACTTCTCTTAATGTAACATATTGTGCGTAGCTTTTTTTATAATTATTACTCATTATTCAAATTTTTGAGGATAAACAGCTCCAGCTTCCATATATAATTTAGCAACAGTGCCAACTATACTTGAAACTTTATCTGAAGGAACTGGATAAATATCATTTTCTGATATATTAGAACCTCCTGCTATAATCATTAAACTTATTTTACCTGTCTGATCAATAACACCATTAGCATTCTGAGTTCCAAAAGGAGAATCAGGATTACCTATAACATCAAGACCTATATATTTAGAATGTAAAGAACCTTTACTTCTACTTAAAGTGCCTATTGTTCCAGCTACTTGACGAACAGATGCACTTTGAGCCGTTCCTGGATTATTATAATCATAACTTACAGAATTGTATGTATATGGTTGACTAATATTAGTTATTTTAATTTTTTTATCTGGAGTGTATTCCCAAAAATGATTTCTAACATAAGTAGTTGTAGGTCTGTTTAAACGATTTGTCCAATCATAACCATCTGGTATAGTGTTGTTTGGACCAGAGCCTAACTGATCTTGTGAAGTTTGTTGATCTAAACTAGTATCCTCTTGAAATGCTGTCATTTGTGGTCCAGTAGCTCCATCATAATTAGTTACAGATGTTCCAAAGTTAGTAGAATTTTCTACAAAATTATATATAGATGGATCATCATATAAAACACCTGCATTAGAGGGTTTTCTTATAGCCCTTGCCATACCATATTGATTTTGAGGAGAAAAGTTATTTAAACTACCAATATTTGCGTGAGTTCCAAATACCCTATAACTAACATCATATATTTCTAAATCATTAGGTAAAGAGATTGTAGGAGGTATAGCCTCTGAAGTTAACCAATATGGATGTGGAGTCTTATAATCATACAGCTTTACCTCACAATCTTTTTTCGTAAGATATTGAGAATTTATTGTAAAATCTCCAGAATTTCTTTTTAATATAATTTCTTCTTTAATTAATCTATCTCTTTCATCATCAACTAATTTCATTAATTCTCTAAGATCTATATTATCATCATATCTAGGGCTACCCGAAGATATTAATCTTTTTATTTGTTCTGCTATTATTTTTTTTGTTGCCATATTTAATCAACGTTTGTTTGTTCTTGACCTAATTGAGATTGTACTAACTCCATATCTCTGGTAGATATTCCTATCATAGTTGTTATCTTGTCAACTAATGCAGAAAAAGAATATTTGCTTAAACAAAAATCTTTAGAATATGTAGCATTATAAAATCCTGTTACAGAATTAACTGAAAATAATGGGTTTTCGTGAGGAGTAGTTATGTATCTAACTTTTATAGCTTCTACAAAATTTCCACTATATATATGTATATATTGACCCTCTTCAGAAAAAGTTGTTTGAGCACCGTTTTCATCTGTTACAAAAGTAGTTGATCCAATTAAAGGATCTACTCTTCTTGTATGAACTCCAAAAGCAACTGTGCTGTCTATTGGACAAAGAGAACTTGTAAAATAACTTTCTAGCTTTGTTGGATCTAAAAATTTAACAGACATCTCATCAGCACCGTAGTTACTATTAGTTACAGTAACATTATCATTAGCCTCTGAGTCTGTATAAACTTCTTCATTTTCATTATACCCCATTGCAGTTGCTCCTAATATATGAACTATAGGTAAATTCTCATCTAATTGAAATATAGATTTTTTAACAGGCTGAGTTGTTCCCACCCAATTTGAATCCAAATAACCATCTACTACACTATCCTGAATTATTGGTGCAAGATTTTTTAAAGCAAAATGTCTTGTTGTTTTATTACCTAAAGCAGCAATAGACTCATTAAATATATCTATTTGAGCTTTTTTTGCTAAACTGTTAAATTCAGAAGCAGTTAAAAACCCCCTATTAGACTTTTGAACTAATGTTTGAACTGCATCAAAAACTTCACCAACGCTACATCTATAAGTTAATCCCATATTTTTATATTAAGTATTTTAAACCTTAAATACAAAAATAATAAAAAAAGGCGACTATTGTCGCCCTTTTAATTAATATTACAGATTACTACGATAATCTCTTCTTAAGTTCTTTTAAAAACTCTAAACCCTCCTCAGTCATACAAAGATCTGTTAAATGATTTAAAGCTCTTATCCCAAGTGGAGCATTAACTATTACTCCTCCCGATTTAGTCCAAGATATAGTTTGTCCTTTAAAACTAAGAATACCTCTTGCTCTAGCCTCAAGAATTAAAGCTTTTGCATCTGTTGACTTAGAATTTAAAATTTCGTGAAATCTTTTAGGATCTTTTAAGGCCATTACTTTAACGTCGTGTTTTATAAGATCTATTTCTCTATCTATATTTACACCATATACTCTTGCGATCTTAAGAAGTTTATCTAAAGGAGTTTTCATTACAGCAGTAATGATTTCCGCTTTCAATAACTCAGCATTATTAATCTTTTTAAAATCTTTAGTGTTATCTAAAACTTTAAACATACCATTTTTATCAGATCTTCTATCTGGATTAGAATGATTATAATTACAAGTGTCTAAATAATTTATAAGAGTTGGGTTTTCTTTAGGTACAATTAGAATTCCATCACGAAATATAATAGGTTCTCTTCTGACTTTTTCTCCTTGTTTAGAAACAAGAATACTAGATTCCCCTGGAGCATATCTTATTTCTACATTGATATTTTGTGCCTTATCAAATACAATATCTAAAGTTGGAATTGTAGCTGCAGTAGGTTTACCCGTCATAAGTTGATAAACCTTGTTTTTAGCTTCTTTTACCCTTCTAGTTATTGAAATGTTTTTGATTTCCTTTTTTTCAGAGAATTTAAATTCTTCTTTTTTAACCTCTTTTTTTTCCTGTTTTACAGGAGCCTTTGGTTGCTCTGCAACCATTGCGTCTACAGAAGCAGACGCTTTGATTTTATTTTCCATTTTATTTTATTTTATTTAATTAATATTTAATATCACACTACGCAGTGTGTATAACTATATACTCTAAAACTGTAGAGGCAGAAACATTATGCGCCTCTATGTCAACTGTAGTATCCCAAGGGATAAACATAAATTGACCCCCATACAAATCTCCCATAGCATTATTTCCTATGGATATCTCACAAGAGTTTGTGTATGTTGAGTCTGTATTTTTTATATAAACATAGGCATTACCTGCGTAACTACCATTTGCTACTAATACTCCTTCTGATCCAAATCCATTTACTCTAACTAAACCTGAAGTTAGAGTAGGCCCCGTAGTTCCCGCAGAATCATAAAGTGTTTGACTTGTAGTTAGAGTTAAAACATCGCTTGTTAAATCTCCACTGTTAATTGTTAATGATGCAGTTGTTGTTGCCATATCTATTCTTTTTAATTATTATTAACTATTTGTATTTGTTGTATAAATTACCATATACTCAACTACTGTGTCAGCACTAGTAGCCGTACTTCTTATAGTAGCAACACCTGTTGTTGCTCCTGTTTCTGCTACATACGGAAAATAACAAAATTGACCTCCGTGTAAATCCATTAAATGAATTATGTTTGAAGCTGTACCATCATATTGAATTTTGATTTGAACTTTGTTAGTATACGTTGTATCAGTATTTTTTATATAAACATATGCTGGGTTATCCTTTCCTTCTGATGTTATTAAATCAGTAAGTCCAGTTCCTGGCTTAACTCGTTTTAAACCAGTTGTTAATGTTGGCCCCGTAGTCCCAGCAAGACCATACATAGTATGAGTAGCGGTTAAACTTAACGGATCCGTTAGTAAATCACCACTAGTTATTGTTAATGTAGCTTTTGTCGTTGCCATTTTCTTTTTTTTTAAAGGTTATTGGGGAGGCGAACCTCCCCGTTAACCAGATTAATTATTATTACTACTATTAGTTAGCGTAAACAGCAGCTTTAGTTAAAGTGCAAGAAAGTATAAAAGAACTTGCATTTTCACCAGTAGCGGCGTCATTAGCAACTGTAATCATAGGTAACCTTGAAGCAGCAACAGATTGAAAGAATGTTTGACACATTTCTTTAAACTTAGTTCTGTCTGTCAATGTTATTGCGATTTTATCATAGTTATCTAAACTACCTGCAGCATCAGCAGATCCGTTAGGATCTCCTCTCATCATACATTTAAAATACATTTCAACAGTTCCATCAGCAAGTTGTGAAAACCCCATAAAAGAATCCATTGGATATACTACCGCGTCGTCAAGACCATTACCGTCGTAATTACCTACGACATTAAAATATAAAAATTTTTTCATTTTTTTAATTTTTAAATATTAAACAAAGTTAGGAAAAGGAATCCATATTTCTATGGAGTCCCTCCTAAATTAATTAAAACTACTCCTTAACTACTACGAATCGGTTAGGAGCAAATACTTGCATACCTCTCTCAGTTCTGTAGTGACATTTCAATTCATCAATTGAGTTAGTAGGATTTTTAAGAACAGCAGAACCTGTTAACCAGTGTTCCATTTCTCTTGAATATCCATTAGCCTCTTTGTAACGAATTTGTAATGAAGGAATTGCAGCTCCTGATTTAGCGTCCTTACGAACGTCCATCGGAAGCATTATACCAGCCCAATAGTTAACATAACCTAATAAAGTTGGATCATTTAATAAGTCATAGTTTTTCTTATGGAATGTGTAACCACCTCTTTGACAAGACGCAAACCCTAAGTTTACAGCCATATCTTTTTTGTTGTTAAACATACCGTAAGCATTGTTAACTACACCTGAAAAACCAACACCAGCGTTAGCAATAGCGTTATCAAACTCTAAAGAAGTAGCAGTATTGCAGTAAAATGCATACTCTTTTGCACCTCTTTGTTTGTCAAGTTCTTTAACGATATCATCAATGTCGTCCATAGACATTGCTAAACCACCTAAGTTAGAAACGATACCTTTATCATTTACTTGGTTAAATAAACCTTTAGTACCTGAAATATTACCTGCAGTATCTGTAGCACCACCTGCCGCGCCTCCAAGAACCGCAGAGTTAGTGTTAGCATTTCCAAACATAAGTGACATTTCACACCAGTTCAAGAATCTCTTGTAAGTGTCAGCTTCACCTTTTAAGTACCATAAGTAACCTGAACCCATAGGGCCTTTAACTTTCACCCATACAACGTTAGTAGCGTCAGTACCAGTAACTGCGTAACTATCTTTTATAATAGTAGTGTAGTTAGTGAACTTTTCAGCTCTAGCTTGTAAGTATTGTGAAGGTTGATCAGATCCTTTAGCGTACTCATTACCAATGATAACAAATTTTACACCAGTATTAGTTGAAGAAGCAGTAAAACTCCAAGCCGTATAAGGCTCACAAATTATGTCTGTTCCGTCATTATCTAATTCTGTATTAGCAGCGTTATCACCTGTTATGTGAGCAATGTCTCCATTATCTAACATAATAACGTCACCTAACCTAAGCACGACTTCGTCAGCTTTTGTTTGGTCTAAGTCACCTGTAGAAGTTCCATCAGAAGTTGTTACTGATGTTGCCGCTGGAGCAGATATTGTTATTGTTGCGTGAGCACTAGTAGCACCAGATAAAGCAAATTGACCAGTATAAGACTGATGTAATCTTGCTTCTTCCCAGTGATACCATTCTGAATTTTGTACGGATTTTTTAGCTCCTACCATTTCAAGTAGTCCAGTTATACCCTGATCGCCAAATCTCTCAATTAATCTATCATCAACTTGTGGTTTATGAAGATTAGATGCTGAGACATAATTAGACGAACCAGTATACTTGACCGCTGAAGGTATTACGCTTTGTCCTGAGGCCGCACCCCCGAATGCACCTGTTATAGCCATTTTTTTAAATTTTTAAAAGTTAATATTCATTATTTAATTCTTAAAGTTCCACCCGAGCCATACATAGAGTCTAATATTTGACCCTCTAGGCTTTCTGATTTACCAGAATTTGAGCTTCTCTTCGTTTGTTCGTAAGAAGGATTTTTAATATCTTTTATAATACCCTCTCTACCTTGTGATGAATATTGGTTTGCTAAAGATTTCATAATCTTATCCATATTATTCAGCACGTACATTTCAGAATTTAATCTATCATAATTCCAATTTCCTTGATTATCAACATATCTGTCAAAAAAATTTCCTAAATCAGAATTATGGCGATATAAAGATTCTTTATCTTCTTCTGGAATATCGTAAGTAAAAGTGTCTCCCTTGTCGTTTATTTGAAACTCTATACCATTAAGGTCTTGTGTTTCAAAATCAAGGTTACTTAACCATTCGTCTCTAGCTTCTGCCGCCCTAGCTTGGTATTCATACTCAGCTTGTTCGTCTTCGCCTTCTTCATACTCTTCTCCCTCAAACATTCCATTAAGATATTCATCTTTTTCATCCTGAAATTCGTCTCGTAAAGATGCAGCATCTGATTTTAACAAAATCTGATCCTCACGAAGCTCATCTTCATTATAATTATCATCACCCTTGTTTTTACCGAAAGAAGGATAGTTTTTATCAAATAAAAAATTTATTTCTTTCTCGTCAAGTGAAGGATTTTCTCTAGAAATAGCTTCCTTTATTATATCTTGGTCTGACATTTCATCAAAATCCAAAGATTCCATATAAAGGTAATCTTCTAAAGTTCCTCCAGTGTCTTGCATAAATCTGTCAATTCTATCTAACTTTTCGTTATGGCTATAAGACATTTCGTCTTGTGAAGAGACAGCGTCCTCAAACTCTTCCATAGAATCAAAATCAGTATCATATTTTTGATTAAGAACCTCAATCATATCTTGATCATCTAATTCTACTTCTCCGTATTCGGACTCATCGGGTTCAGATTGCTCTGAAGATGTATTATCATTATTTAAAGAACTCTCTTGAGCCTTACTAGGCTCAGTTTCAATAGTTAAAGTTTCAGCGTCTTTTACCTTTTCTGAAGGATCTTCTACTGATTCAATCTCAAAACCTGCCGCCGAACCTAAGTCCGAATTAGAATCTTGAGTATCTACACTTTGACTATCTGTGTTTTCTACACTTTCTGTGTTATAATTTTCTTCTACCATTTTTTATTTAATTAAATTAATATTACTACAAAAATATAAAAATTATTATATATAAGTATAATAACCTTCGTTTTTTCCGAATACCCCCTATTCGCTTTACCGAATACTAAGCACCTGGCGGTGGATTATACATATCTGGAAGCGGAGGTACTTGTTCAGCCTTTTCCTCTTCTTCCGATTTTATCTCACCTCTTTCTCCCATTTTTTGGGATAATAATTTACTTTGCTCAATTGCTTGTTTTTTTATTCTTTCATCTTTTCTATCTTCATTAGCAGAATTCATTTTTCCAGAAACCTCTTCTTTTAATTTAGTTAAAGCAAAATCATATTCAAATTGCTGTCTAGCTAATTCAGATTTTAATTTATACTCTTTTTGCATTTTATCAGATTCCATTTGAATTTTAGCAGACTCTAATTGAGCTTTGGATTGCGTTTCCATTTGAAGTTTTTGTGCTTCCATTTGAGATTGCATAGCTAATTTTTGCTGTTCAGCTTGAGCTTGTTGTTGCATTTGTTGCTGAGCCATCATCATTTGTTCTTGTTGATATTTTTTTCTTCTAAAAACAAGCATTCTATTTGCGATCTTAACATTTTTTAAAGCCCTAATAGCTATAGCATCTTCTATCCTCAATTCTTTAGATGCAATAGAAGCTTGAATATTTTGCTCTAACATAAACCTTTCCTCCTCATCGGGTTCAGTTTCTAAAAATATAGAAAATTCGTGCTTAGACATATCCTTAGTTATTTCAAATGTTTTCATACTTTGACCTAAAGCGTTTACATAACCCTTCATAGGTTTGTCGTATTTTACCATATCCTGTATAGCAAGAATTATATTATTACCAATTCTTTTTGTAATATTTTTTTCAGACTCATCTAAATGCCTTGTTGCATTATTAGAGGCTTGTAATGCTAATTTTTGAGTTCCAACTAAAGCGTCTTTATCGGGTTGTTGACCTTCTCTTGCCTCATTAACACCAGTAACATCTCTAATCATCTGCATATTGTAATTATATATATTTACAAGTTTTACCATATCACCCCCTATACCATTTTCTAATTCAGTAATAGGCATAACATTACTTGGATTGCCCTCTTCATCCTTTCTTCTATAATATATATTACCAGTTTGATCATAAATATCTTGTAATTCAAGTGGAGTAAATGTGCCCCCATCTCCTTTTGAAACATCTTCTAAAGATCCTAGCTCAAAAGCAATACCTTTAGGCCTAGCTTTAGCAACTAGTTGTTGTAGCTTTAAATGAGTAAGTTGTATTTGATCCGCAAAAGGCTTCATTCTGTCCACTAAACTTTTAGAAGACATTGATCTTAAGTGGGGAGTGTATATAACATAAGAAGATTGAACTTCGTGTAAAGCACTTTGAGGTCTTAATTGGTTTTTTACCTCTCCGTAATTTATAACAATATCTGTATTCGCAATATGAATACCTTTATAAAGAAAGTTTATTTTTGAATTAACCTGCTCTCTTTTAAATTTTGATTTTTTAGGAGGCTTATAATTATCTTTGTTTTTGTGAAAAGAATAACCTCCGTGTTTGTTTTGCTTTTTCTCAAAAGATAATTCATTAGCTAATTTAAATTCCCCGTCAATAACAGTAACGCTAAAACTATCGTAATCAAACTCCCCAGAACTAGAGTCTTTTAAATAAGAACTTCTTTCAAAAGATCCTGGGTTTCCATTTTTACCTGCATATTTTTCTGCAATATCTTCGTATTCTTGTTCTGATATTTCATCACCAGCTATTCTTTTTATTTCAGATATAGTCATATTATAAACCTCTCCAAAATGTTGAGAATCTCTGTAATCATCATATTTAGAGTGACCAGTAGTTAAGTTAGCAGGATCTACATATCTTATTTTAACTCCGTGAACAGGATCTAAATAAACTTTTAATCCACCAGTACCAGTTATAACAAGATCTCTTGTTATTTTTTTTTGTAATTCTTGATACTGATTTAACTTCATTACAAATTCTATACCCTGCTCTATAGAAATTTCGTGTTTTTGTTTAAAGTTAGAATCCATATGAAGTTGTAATTCTTCCATATTTTCAGGAATATAACCACCTTCTTGTAAATTTAATTTTGTTATTTCAAATATTCTTTTCTTAAGATCAGCCGTAACCATTTTAGCATAAAGCATATTTCTTTTTTCAACCATAAGGGAAACACTAATAGGATCTATAGCTGTTGCCTTTACTTCATATTCTTTATTTAATATTCCATTTGATATAACATCTACAAACTTAGGAACAATGGGAACTATTGACCAATCTAGATTTAAAGAAGATGTATCCCCTGATGGATTTATTAAGTTTTTATATTTAGAAATGTCTTGAGATCCTTCTGCATACAATCTATTTTCAAGAAATCTTTTTCTTTTTGTAGAAGAATCATAATCTGAGTTAACTCCCTTCCATTGTTGGTACATAGCTTTCAAGTATTTAAGTATGTACTTTTTACTTGAAGCCTCGCTTCTACTAACTAATGGTGATGGAAATGTTGATGTTCCTTTTGGTTTCATAAAAATTTTTCTATTTTACAAAAATATATCTTTTTTTTGACTATTTTAATAATTTACTAAACATTCCTGCATTATTATACCTTCTTATAAAAGGTTTTTGTTTAACAACCTCTTTTTTACTTATTATTTTTTGTGCCGCCATTAACGCTAATCCAGATGAAACTGTAGCATCATATTTTGTTCTTTTTGTTATATCATATTCAGCCCAATCTTCTAAAAGATCATCAAAAAAACAATTTCCTATTTGATCCACATCATTCCAACCCACATAATTATAAATGTAATATTCAATTGCTTGTGCGTGAGATTGTATTACATCTGGAGAAGAAGGTATTCCTCTTAATATTTTTCCATTTTTTAAAGTATATTTTGACTGATCTGGTCTAGACATACAATATTCTACATACCCCCGATCTTCAAAATACCTAACAATTCCATATTTATTATTTTCCACTAATATTGGGTATCCATAAAAAATTACAGCCATTAATATATCTTCATAAAATTCTCTTGCCGTTGGTGGTCTATTTATATATTCACAAACAAATTGATTAGAGGGTATTTCATCATTCATAGTAAATTTATTGTAAGCGTGAAATGCACCCATAGATCTTCTTGTATCTACTGTTGTATCTAAATCATAAGGGTCACATCCACAACACCCAGCCCAAGCATTACCAGGCTTTTTTCTTCCAGAAGACATATCTATGTTATTTTGTAATTTTTGATCTGGAAGCCAAGTAACTTTAAATTTACCTTTTGTGTGAGGAACCCATATAACCTCTGTGTCCTTTTGACCATTTTTCCATATAAAATTACCTTTAGTAAATAAAGGATAAGTAGCGGTTTGGTTATAGTCTATTTGATCCTGTATTCTTTGAAGATCAAAAGTAGCAGTTTTAATATCCCTATAAAAAGCTTCTTTAATATGCCAGGGGTACTGTCTTTTATGTTCGTGTAATCTTCTATTATCCGTTTTCAAACCTTCTCTTGTTTTCTTTAAATAGTTTTTAGACCCTTGTTCTATTTCATAACCCTCATAATCTAATATCTTTTTTTTAGGATCATCTATTATACTATAACCATATTCATCTATAAAGCCTTCTAATCCATCATAAGCTGGGACAAAATAAGAATAAAGACCAGTTTTAGTCATACCATTTTCATTCCTTTCCTGATTATCAGACGCTTCAAATAAATTTTTAAACTGATCACCACCTTCATCTAAATCATTTACAGTAGAAGGCAAGAAAGCTTTGCCAACAACTTTTCTACCAACAACTAAACATTGTGATATAATTTGATACATTTTATTTAAATCTATCTCTTTATCAATTTTACCAACCTCATCAAAAACAAGTAATTTTAATTTTGTAGAATCAAAACTATTTTGAGTAGTGTTTCTCCATTCTATTTTACTATTTAAAGCTTCTGATTTTTTAATATGTTTATGTTGAGAAGAAAGCCTTCTGGCTGGTTCAGAAAAAGATAAAGCCATTTTAGGATTAGTAGTACCATCTTGTATTGGTTGTAAAAACCAAGGAAGTCTTCTAAAAGCAAATACTACTTTATCTGTAAAAAACGTTTTAGCATCAAGTCCAGTTTTACTTAAAACACCTCCTAATGAATTTTTAACTCTAGTTAATCCATACAATAACATAGAAGATCCTATCCAAGAAGCGCCCATACGTCTTGGTTTAACAAGAGTCATACCTAAACAGCGTTTATCTTGCTTACAAGCTTCCCAATAATAAAATAATTTACGATCTCTATCTCTGTATTCTGGAGGACCTACATCTATTTTAATGTAATTAAGATAATAATAGTGTTCTCCTGTTAAATAAGTTGCCTCTCCATTATTCATAAACCAGACCCCCTCATCAATTCTTTTAAATTCACTAATTATATAATCACTAAATTTAGAATAATTATCTCTTGTGCAATCTTCTGGAACTTCTTGAACTTCCCATTTTTGATTCTTTTTTTTCCTTTTAGAAAATAAAATATTTTTAGACAAAGGTTTCTTAGGAAGTCTCATTTTTAAACCTTGAACTTCTATAATTTCTCCTTTTGATTTTTCTATTAAAGGTACTATCATTTATTTGCTAACTTTTCTATAAAACTTGCATTAAAATCTTTTTTTTCTTGAACCTTAAAAGAGTCTTCATATTCTCCTAATTGAACTTCTAATTTTTGAATACCCAATAAAATAGCTTGACAATCATCAAAAGCTTCTCTTTTCCCTTTAGTTATAGCCCTTCTTTTTTCTTGACTAATATCTTTATCTATAGGTTCTTCTATCTCCTTTATTAATTCCCTAACTGCTTTTTTAGATGATTGAATTAAATCTTTTATAGCTTTTTCTGAATAATTCATTATTTATCTATTTTATATAGTATATCTCTCGTCCTCATTCTATAAAGAGTTTCTCCCTCTATATCCATATCATACTCAGAATTTTTTGAAAAACCAATTCTATCACCTACTTTTACACCTAATTCTTTTAATTCTTCGTTTAAATATTTAACAATTCCTTGCTGAAATACCTCAACTTCAGCATCTGGAGTTAAATATATTCCACTTTTAGTTCTTGGACCCTCCTCTATTATAGGCTTTATAAAGGCCCAATGACCTAGCATCTTAACTTTACCTTTTCTTACTCTAGCGTAAACAAAATCTTTAGGACACCAATAAATACCATCTTTTTTACTCCACAAATAATCAGATCCATTCATACAAACAAAATGATGAACATAAACAAAGTCTCCTTTTTTTATATCCATATTCCATTTTACTGGAGGAGCTAATACTTTTAGTTTTTGAATAGCGTTTTTTTCAGGTTCGTAAGTAGTATCTTTTACTAAAACTGTACCATCTTCTAATTTAATTTCGTCATTTGACTCCTTATTAGAAAAAAGGAGCACATAATTTAATGATTGCATATTTATTATATTTAATTAATCAAACTTAAGATCATTCTCAACAACACAAGGGCAATTCATAACACTTTTCCATAAAAACCTTTCGTTGTTTTTTTCTACATAAATGTCATATTTGTGCACAGTTGTTTTGTGCAATGTTCTGTCGTCAAGAATTATATCTGTAATTTTGTAAGATCCGTCTATTACGGATTGACCCACTGAATAAGCCATACAGTCTTTTGGATTAGGTCCGACTGAAACCTTTCTTATTAACTCCATATTTTATTTTATTTTAATAATCTATTTTTATAGTCCAACCCGCAGAGTGAAGTTTTGAATTAGTGCTTGTCCATATAGCACTTTGAATAAAAGCTTCAGTTCCAGGATTGTAACTTATATCTATTACTCCATTAGAAGCGCCTGTTGTATAAATACCATCTACGCTTCCTCCAGTTGAAAAGATACTAATTAAAGCATCATAATCCAAACAATTCCCCCTTAAATTAACATACTTAAGATTTGTATAGTTAGTATCCATATCCATAGTTAAGCCAGCTAAATTGTTATTTTCTAGATCTATACTTTTTAAAGAAGATGCTGCAGTTCCCGCACTTATATCTAAAGTTCCACTTAACTCGCAATCTGGCATATGTAGTCTATCTATATTTGTAAAAGCAGTAGGCATAGTAAAATGACCACCCAACCTAGCTCCAGTAACCTCTAAGTTAACTATGCCTATATTAGTTGTTAAATCTAACTTAGTTAAATAAGGAGAATTAATTATACTTATATCTGTTAAATTAGCAAATTCCCTTAAATCTAAAAATGAAACATTACTATTTAAAGATTTTAAATGAGTAACATTTGCTGAGTCGGCGCCATTTAAATCTGAAATAAAAGCACGACCCACTCCAGTATTATCATCTATTTCTAAAGCTAATCTAGTATAAGCACTTGTTGTGGAAACAGTTGATCCAGAAACCTTTGTTGATCCACTAACGCAATAATAAACCGAATTACTTAAATCAGGAAGCGTTAAACTACCTGGATCTATTCTCCAAGAATTATAATTATCTAAATATCTTTTTGGTACAGTAGATATAAAAACTCTATCAGGAGATTCGTCGTCATAAGCGTATCTAGTTGGCGAATCAGGTTCGGGAACTATTAATGTGTACCAAGTACCCTTATCATATATTTGATCACCTACTTTAAATTCTCTCCAAACAGACCCATCATAAACTTCTTGACCAGCTAAAGGTTCCCATTTTTCTCCAGTCCATATAGTAATATCAGCTCTAGTAGTAGAACTTAAAGAATCTCCAAGTGTAGCAGTTTTATAAGCCATTATTTAGCAGGTTTAATATATATTGCAAATCCCATATCAGAACTAGGAGTAGGCCTTACATTTGGATAAACTGTAACAACACTTTTAAAAGCATTTGATATACCCTTTTCTGTAACAGCAATTTCGCTATTTGATCCAGTTTGACTTGTCCAATCTGATTTTTTTATAACTCCAGGATTAGAAGATGAAGCACTTCTAATGCTTATTGTTTTATCTGAAGTTAAATCCCCCTCTGAAGAATTGTTTATTAAAATTCCATTTCCACCAATTAACTTTAATGAAGACTCTGCTTTAGTAGAAAGAGATACGCTAATATTATCTGGAATAGAATTAACTTTTGAAACTTGATTTGGAGTTAATATTCCAGGGTGATCACACAAAGCTATTCTACTTGGATGTTTTCCAAATGAAGAAACATTTGTAACATCAGGTGTGTTTGTGTGTGAATTAATTCTTAAAAATCTAGATCCTTGATAATTAATTCTTAAAGATCCATCTGACTGAACAGATAGTCCACTATTTCTAGGAACTTTTACAGAACCAAGAGAATTTGTTGTAGCTTTTTTATAGTTATCTAATCTTGATTCATTATACAAAGACCAATAAGCTGTATCTCCTCCAGTTTTTGGAGTATTCCCTTTGTTTGCAGCCATTCTACTTCTAAACAACTTATTTTCGTGTGTTATAAAATCATTAACTGAGTAAGTAGTTGTAGATGAGTATTTTCTTATAGATGGTGATTTAAGCTCCCAATATTCAGTATCTCCAGTTACATCAGGAGTGTTACCTAAATTACTTGAAGATAAACTGCAAAATATATTACTGCTGTATATAACAAAGTCACCAGAATTATAAGATTTATTTTCGTTAAATGCGTTTATTGCCATTTTTATATATTTTTAATTAATTATATCTAACAAAAATACAAAATATCTATTTACCTATAGAAAAAAATCTCATATATCCAACGGAATGTGTTTTATTTATTGGATTAAAGGAATATTTATATAAATTGTTTTTTTTGTCAATAATACCTAATGATAGATCTATTTTAAACAAATCTTCGTTTCCACCTAGACCCAGACCACCACCGATCATAGTTCTTTTTTGATTTAAAATAGTTTGAGTATTTATTATTACGCTATCAGTTTGAATTATAAATTTAGGAAATAACGGATTATATTCTAAACTAAAATCTAATAATAAGCCATCTACCTTTATATCAGCTTGTCCATTTATTAAACTATCTATAACTGGAACTTCGTAAGTTCTTATATTGGTGTCTATTTTGCTTATTATTACTGGAATTGTGTCAAATCTTTTAATTCTAATAGTAACTTTTGTTGTGTCAATAAAGGGAATTGTATCTATATGCGTAATATATTTAATTTCTGTTTCTTCAGAAATTATTTCAGTTACAGAAATATTCTTATCTTTGCTAAGAATAAAATATCCAAGAGCAATTAATAATATTAATATTAATATGTTTTTTATATTTTTGATTATAATACTTTTTACAAATTTAAAATAATAATTTAAAAAATGGAAATATTTAAAGATAGCAATGATTGGAATGAAAAATCTATTATAGGTTTTATAGCATTTATAATTATGTGCGTAATAATGTTTGCTGATGTAATCTCAGGCATTTTTGGTAAAGATTTAGTTATTAATGAATTTATATACAACTCGTTTCTTATCCTAGTTTTAGGGTGTTTTGGGATAAGTGGTATTGAGAAATTCGCAAAAAAAGACAAAAAATGAAATTAGAAGTTTTAAGATTTAGCGACAGTTCTGATAGTACAAGCGGAATGTTATTTGAAATTACACCCAAAGGTAGAAAATTTTTATGTTATACTTTAGAAGATGAATACAGAGACAGCGAAAAAGCCAAAGTTATGGCGGAAACAAGAATCCCAGAAGGGACCTATAAAATTATATTACGAACAATTGGCAGGATACATCAAAAATACAGTAAACGATTTGATGATATTCACCACGGTACTCTTCACGTTATCAATGTTCCTAACTTCAAGTATATTCTTATCCATTGTGGTAATACTGATGAAGATACTGCGGGGTGTTTATTATTGGGTGACTCACAAACTAACAACCAAATAAAGAAAGATGGGTTTATAGGGCAGTCTACTCAAGCGTATAAAAGAGTGTATCCACCTATAGCAAAAGCTTTATTAGATGGAGAAGAGGTTATGATTACTTATAAAGACATAGAAAAAGAAGGTTGTTGTTTAAATTGTGAGTGCTAAACTCCTAATATATAAACTAAAACCAAAATTATTATATAAATAAAACTACTAATATCTATTCTTTTTGTTTTCATAAAGCAAATATATAATTAGTATGTTAACTAAATATTAAATTAAAATGAAAAAACTATTAATTCTATTTGTGTTATTTTTTAATATCGCAAATGCTCAAATATTTAAAGATTTTTTTAAATATTCAACCTTTTATTCATCTGCAACAACAAATACATCTATGTCTGAAAGACAAGACTATATTGCTATAGATAAAGGTTATATAGATGTTACAGAAATAAACGATTTTGACTACAATATAACATTTGGTTTCAGAAAAATTGCTAGATTTGATTATGAATACAAAGTTAAAACGTGGTATTACGGAACTGAAGACAATATTGCAGACAATGTTACTATTGGTAATAGTATTGGTTGGGAGTATTTATTTAATTATTCGTTTATACGCAATCGTGGTGAAAAATTTACTGATCAAAATTTTTGGCTTAGATACTTGGGATCTAAATGCGTAACTAAAGTTCAATACACTGACAACCAAAGGGTTAACCTAAAATACAAATCAATAGATTCTAGATATAGAATATCAAAAGGGAATTGGGATTTTACGATCGGCTTTATTGGTAGGCAACACCCAGTTTACCATATAACACCTATAGAAGATTTTTGGACTCCAGGTGAAAATACTTTTAGTCAATTAGCTGGAGAGTTTGGTTATTCTACTCAATATGTAAATGGAGATTGGCATTGGTTTAATCAAGAAGAGTTAATAGCTACATCTAATGACGAGTTTTTTAAACATTATTTTGGAGATGCAGTAGCTTCTTTTAATGAAAGAGAATTAGAGAAATTAGGAGATGTAAGAGAAATCTCAACTGTACTTGGTTTAGCTTATTATAAATACACTCCACAATTTTGGCTTCACGCTTGGGGGAATATACTTCCTTATCATTTTGGTTTAGATGAATACTCTCACGAATATGGAGAGTCTAATTTAGATATTTTAGAATGGGACTCTGGTTTAATATTAGGTTTTAGAATTAACAAACATTTTGGTATCTTTGTAGAAGGTACTCATATGAATTATTGGGGAAAACCAGTTTATGAGTGCAAATTTGGGTTTAACTATTTAATATTCTAAAGATGAAAAAATTAATACTATTACTTACTTTCATAAGCTCGTTTGCTTTTGGACAGGATTACGATTATCAGCAACTATGTTTAGATTGTGCTGAAGCAAATGGATTTTATTGTGGTGATGATCCAGCTAACTGGACTCAGTATGCTCCACTAGGATGTGTACAAACATCTTGGATTAACGATGGGTGGGTCGATTGTATAGATGAGGGCGATGAAAATGGGGCAATTCCAACATCACCTATGGACTGTATACCTCCTCCTCCAGACTGTGATACAGTATATGTAGATGTTCCCTTTTACATATATGAAACAATTTTCCAAATAGACACAATATACAATACAGAATATATAACTCAAATTTTAATAGACACTGTAGAGGTTGAGACATTTGTTCCTGAATATATATATATAACAGACACGGTAACTGTATATGAAGATGTTTTAGATACTTTATTTGTAGATGTAATTGAGTATGTAGATGTGTTTATATTTGACACAATAGTACAGGTAGAAACAGAGTACATAGAGTTTTTTACTACAGATACTATAATAGAATATGTAGATGTTATATCCACAGAGTATATAGATTGTGACACAGGGCTTCCTTGTTCTTCAAATATACCTGATATTATAAATCAGTCAAAAAATAATAGTTTAATGTACAATTTATTAGGTCAAGCTATAAGGCAACCTGAAGGTGTATATATACAAAATGGACAAGTAAAATACAGATTAGATTAATATATACGAAAATTTTTATATTTTTGTAGTAATACTTATAACAATTAATAATTTTAAAATTTAAAAAAAATGGCAATTTATTCAAGAAAAAAGGATAAGGACGGTAAAGTAACTAAAACGTTCAGAAACCCTATAACGGGTAGAACTCGTACTATAGTTAAGTACAAAGAGGCTGATGGGCGAAAAAGAAAACAAACGTCTGTTCGTTCAAAAAAGCAACAAGCTGAGTATGAAAAATCAGGTGGACATTATCAAATGCATACTTCAAAATCTAAAGACAAAAGTCAATGGGAAGTAGGCGGTCCAAAATACAAGCAATTTAATAAAGATCTTCGTGGTGATCCAGATAAAGGACATAAGGTCAGAGAAAAAGGTTGGGTATCAAAACATAAATATCGTAAAGGAGAGCCAGGAGAAAAGGGGTATAAAAAAGGAAAAAATATAGAAAGAAGAGCTATATTTGGCCCAGGTCTAGGTAGCGTTCAGTCTATGTTAAAAAGAGATCACGTAAGAAAAGGTAATTGGAAAAGACATAAACAAAGGTCAAAAGCAGATTTTGCTAAACATTGGGATATGGATATGGATAACGAGATGGATAGAAAGATGGTAAATGATTGGTACGTAAAGAACCCTAAAAGAGTATTCTTTCGTAGAAAATCTGGTGGTAGATACGATAGAAAAAGAAGCGATAAGTCCAACAATTATTAAACTGACGATTAGTACATAAAAATATGCCAAGAAAAAATTTTAGACAAAAAGTAAGAAAACTTTTTAATAGAGAATTGTTAGGTAAAAACATTACTTCCGAAACTGGAGAGGGATCCAAAGTTATGGTTATTGGAAACGCTGCAGTTTCTGGAGGTTCTGGTAAGATCAAGCAAAAAGGACCTTGGGGTAAAATAAAGCACAAGTACGGAAAAGACGGTGAGCTTAAAAAAACAGTTTACCGTAAGGGAGGAAAAAGAAGAGTTGTTAAGCCAGGAAGAGATAGAAGAAAAACTTTTTTAAATGCTATAAGAAATCGTAGAGACGAAAGAATTGCTAATAAATAATACGATATGGCTAAAAAACCTTATAAAAAAAGAAGGCTTTTTGACAGAGAACATTTATCTTCTGAAAAAGATGGTTATAAGTATAAAACAACTCAGCAAGAGTTAGCTAGTAGGTATCCTGAAGATTTTGGAGAAGTACCCTCAAGAATATTTAAATCTAAAAGAAGAAAAAAGGGTTCTTTAATGATTGACGGAGTTAAGTATAAAGTCAACAGAAGAACTGGAGATATAAAAAAGGTTACTAAAACTGGATTCTTAGGTTTAAGAAGAAGAAAGGAGAGAATACCGTCAAGTGCTGGAGTTAATAGACCTGGTGTTTTTGAGGAAAACGTTACCCCATCAAATATCAGAGAGGCTTTTAAAGCAAGAAATCTTACATCAAGAAATAGAAGTATTGATGCTGATAAAAAAAGTATTTTACATAGCGCTCAAGCTGATCTAGCTTCTAGAGAGGGTGGTAATATGATACAAAATGCTCTTAATAGATTTGAACTTTATAGAAAGGATAGAAAGAAGAAAAGAAAAGAAAAGAGAAAATTCTTTAATAGGAGATCAATGCCAGAAAATTTAAAAAACAAAGAAGAAATAATTCAAAATAACAATGAATTAGATCTTGATAATAACAGAACTAAATATTTATAATTATGCCACAAGGAAAAGGAACATACGGATCTCAAGTAGGTAGACCTAAAAAGAACCCTCAAACAGTTGGAACTTTTGCAGAAGCTTTTAGACAAGCTAAAAATTCAGGAGTTAGATATTTTATGTGGAAAGGCAAAGAGTATCATACCAGAACGGCAGATGAAGAAAAGTCTGGAAAAGATACAAAAAAAACAAAAACTTACCACAAGAAGTATAAATGGAACAAATATAACAGAGGTTACTAATGACTAAAGAGTTTTCTGAAAATAGTAAATTTAATATAAGTATTAAAACATTACTTTGGATCATAGCTGGTGTTGCGGCGGCTATAGGAGGTTATTATGGTATGTTATCAAACATAAATAGTAAGTTTGTAGAATTAGAAACTAAAGTTCAAGAGGCTTTAGAGAAACCTAAGCCAGGAACAGGAACCTATACTATAGATATGGGAGATCCTGCGGCTTCACAAACTTGGCCACCAACTCGTATGGAATTTAATATGAAAGATGAGATGGCTAGACAAAAAATAGATCAAGTAATTAAAGATCTAGAAGAACTAGAAGAAGAACTTAAAGAACTTAGAAAATGAAAAAACTAATACTTTTAACATTCGCATTTACATTACTTTCTTTTAAAACAACGGAAGTAGAATTTATAAATAGTAATAATTTTAATAATAAGGTTGGTAGTGGCGTTAATGTGGTTGAGTATTGGGCTGGTTGGAATCAATCTAATCAATTTAATGATCTAGAAAAATTAAAAGAATGTGATGTTTATAGAGTTGATATAGGATCTTATATTGACTTACAATCTAAAAATAATATAAAAGCAATACCTACAGTAGTAATATATAATAACGGGGTTGAAGTAAAAAGATTTGAACCTAATGTTATGTTTAGTTTAGAGGTTGGTAAAAAGGAAATACAAGAATCTGTAGATAGCGTTGTTTTATCTAAATTTCAATAATTATCTTCCAACTACAATAATACTATATTCTATATCTACATAGGATAATGGTGATGATGACGCAAACGTTGGTCTAACATAAGCACTATGTGTTACTCTAAGATGTGTAGCAAGGCTATTTCCAGGTTCTATTTGAGCTATAATTCCATTAGGCCCTCCCGATAAAGTATTAGCAGATCCGTTTACAGTTCTACCATCAGCAGTGCAACCTGAATATAAATTTACAACAGGATACCTCATATTATAAAGAGCGTCCAGAGTTTGACCAATACTTTTTGGGTTTGTTTCGGATAAGTTTTTTATTACCACTAATAAATTACCAAACATATAATCATTATCTTTAGTTCTCATTTCAGCCATAGTAATATCTCCTGGTATTAGATTTACCCAGTCACCATCTGTTAATCTTAATCTTTGATTAAAGATTGAATTTTCCTCAAAAACTCTTAACTCTTGTGTGTATGAAATGTTTGTTGGATCGGATGTAATATTTCCAGAAACAGATATTTTTACCTTTAATGTTTTATCTCCTTTAGCAAAAGCCATAGTAAACTATTATAGTCCGTCACTAGCCCAATTATCTGGTCTAACGTGTTTAGCCCATCTACCACCATTCTTTCCTTTTTTAGCTATATATAATATAACTTGGTAGTCAGAATCTAATCCTTGAGCAAAAGATGAACTACCTGTATGAGAAGCCCTAGCTGAATTAGGGGCAATAAGTGTTATTTGATCTCCTCTAAATAATCCTGATATAGAATTACCTGACTCTAACCAAAATGGAGCACCAATTTGAGATGTATCGTCACCCCCTAATTTATTACCTGTTGCAGCTGAGCCGTTCGCTACTAATGTAGATATTATAGTGCCATCTTTATTTACCATTTTTAACCCACCTATACAAGCAGTGTTTATAGTACATACAATAGAATTGTAATAACATAAAGGATTTGGTAATCCGTGTTCAGTTATATAAGCTTTTGCTGAATGTTTTGTATTAGATCCACTAAACTGAAGGTCTGGAGCAAAGTAACCCGTTCCAGCAGTTCCTCCTAAAGTAACCGAACTAACATAATATTCTCCTGTACTACCAATTTGAGTTAATGCGGCAGTAGCAGTAACACCACTTCCAAAACCATTTACATCATTAATAGTTACTGTAGGGGCGTCATTAGAAGTATATACACCTCCATCAATAACCTTTACGGCAGCTCCAGTAACGTCTGCATCTATCCATAGTTTACCTCTACCCATATCCGTATCATCAACTAATCCTCCTCCTAGACCAAAGTCGTCAGTATTTTCATCATAAGTTATTATATGATACCCCAAATGTCCATAGTCTGATATCTGTCCTGGAGAGTGTCCTAATAATGGCATAGCTTATATATTTTAAAGTTATATACAAATATAAATAAATTTTCATTATTTTTGTTTATTAGTAATAATATATTATGCCAGAAGCTGTAAAGAATACAAAAAGTAAACCATTTGCTAGTATTATGAAGTCAGAAAACAATGACAAGAGTAATTTAAAAACTAGCAGTGGTGATAAATCTAGAGATGATAAAAATGAACAATTCCTAAATGAGCTTATTAGACATTATGCTGAATTGTATGGAACTGGAGATTTAGAGTTAGATATTAAGAAAATTCGTGATATGATGAATTTAGTTGCATATCAAGAAAGTATGTATGATCCATCAGATATGTCTGCTTATACTAACACTGGTATAATTAATGAAAAAAACCCTACTAGAGCAAAAGGTAAATATCATTTTAAAAATGACGAAGTAAATACGGCTATACAAAGAATGCATAATAACGCTCAAAATAATATGGGTTTATATACAAAATTTAATTATATAGATAAATATGGAGCTCCTGGCAATAAACTGCAAGTTCCATTTTTAAATGAATTAAAGAAACATAAAAATGTAAATCTGTTAACTGAAACAGAACAAGACATAATGTTTTTAACAAATCTAGCTCAAGGAGATGCTCCTTTTTCTAAATTTATGTCTGGAGAAATTGATGAAAAAACATTATACTTTGAAGGGCATTTTAAAGGAAATGCTTCTCCTGAAATTTTAACAAATTATGATATTAGGGAATCTAATTTTAAAGAGAAAAATGAAAAAGGAAATTTTGACAAAGAAGATACTTATAACCCTGGAGTACAGTTAGATTGGGAAGGAGACGGGATTTATGATGCGTACCAAAAAGACGAAATAATGAATATAAAAACAAAATAATATGGCAACAACAATTACAAGTGCTACTTTAACAGTAACTTTAACAGAAAGTATATCTTTAAATGGATCTGATCAGGGTGCTACTAATACATTAACTATAGGTAGTATAAACGAAGTATATAAAAGAATAGTAACTTGTCCTGCTAACTCAGAGACTACAGTAGCTCATTTTCATAGTTCAGTAGCAGACGGAACTTTATCCCCTTTAGATATAGAGGATGTAAGATATATAAGATTAACTAATTTAGATGATACTACTAGTATAACTATAAGTTTACAATCGGATGTTGGTGAAGATGATTCAGCGGCTGATGAATCTGCTAGTTTGTTACTTGAAGCTGGTAAAAGCTTTATAATGGGTAGCCCTAATGATGGAATTGGCATATCAGACGCTAATGCTAATTTAGTTACTGATCTAGTAGATCTAGAAAGTATTGTAGTATTTACAGGGGGAAGTGCTATAGATGTTGAGATATTTGTAGCAAGTGTATAATAAATAAAAAAATAAGATATGGCAACAAACGTATTACCTTCATTTCTTAATGTCTCTATAAAAGAGTCAATGTTAAAAGATGGAAAAATTGTAGGAAACACAGTAGTAAGAAGAATAGCTGATGTCTCTAACACATTTGAAAGAACTATTACCTGTAAGGGTGGTGTAGAAACAACTTTATACGAAGTTTCAACAGATAACACTACATCAGGAGCAAAATTTACATCTACGGATATTAGATATGCTAGAGTTACAAATAGAGATACTGCTAACGGAGTTAGAATAAGAATAGCTAATTCTGGATCTGATGAAATAGTTCTTAACTTAAATCCAGGGGAAAGTTATCCTATATTTGCTCACGCAAACAATACAGTTATGAGCACATCAGCAATTACTACTTATGATATGTTAACTATTACAAGTGTAAAGGCCACTCCATTATCTGGTACAGATCAAGATGTTCAAGTTTTTGTAGCAAGTAAATAATGGCTGGTAGAACAAAAAAATATTACGACTCTAATCCAGAGGCTTATTCTAAAAAGCTTAAGTATGATAAAAAATACAATAAAAGGCCTAATAGAATAAAATACAGATCTGAGTTAAATGAATATAACAGGAAGAGAGGAACTTATGGGAATGGAGATGGTTTAGACGCGTCTCATAAAGGTGGTAAAATAGTAGGATTTGAAAATGCTCGTAAAAATAGAGCTAGAAAAATAATAAACTTTTTAAATAAAAGAATTAATAAAAACAAAAAAAACAAATAATTATGTCAAGACAAAAAATGATTTCAAACAGACTTGCCTCAAATAATAAAGGAGGAACAAAAAAAGGATATAGATCTTTCTCTTATACTTATGGAATGAAAGGGGATAAAGGATACGCAGCAGGAACTTATAGAGGAAGAAAAGGAAGTGTATCAGAGGCAGTAAGAAAAAGTGGAATAACTCCAGCAAAAGGAAAAGGAGCAACTAAGCGATTTACAATTTCTGGTGGAGGTAAAGCAGGTAAAGTGACTGCAATATAATTACTTCTTTGGAGAAGGTGTGTGCAAAGGTTTAGGGAGGTATCTTTTAGGTATCTCCATATCCCCATATAACATTTTGTAGGATTGGTTTATTAAATATCTAGTCTTATAGGATAGCTTATATAGTGTCATATAACCATTTCTTCTGTTAATATTTCCCCTAAAAACTTCCATTACCCCCTGTTTACATAACTTATTTATAGCTACATAAGAAGCTTCTTTTGTTGTATGTAGTAAGGATTGTACTGTAATGGCCGTAAAATGCTCTAATTCATACAGGGTAAGTAGCATCATATACGTTATTGGAGAAACTTGCTTAAACTTGTCTCTAAATAGCTTATAAACGCATAATAGATCGGCTAAGCTATACTGATCATAAGTAGTAATCTTGCCTTTAGGCAAGTTTTTTTTCCTTAAATTGCGTAATCTCCTATCTTCTCGTTGTTTTCTGGATAATGAAAAGGTCTCAAAGGCCTCTTCCTTAAATCCAAACTTATCTTTTTCAAAACTATAGTCGTTATCCATATATTTGATCTATTATTCTTTTAATAAAAGCACATTTTTCGTATTCTTCTATTTCTTCAAAGTAATATAGAACTTGCTCAAGGCCCTCTTTAGAGTATAAAGCTATTTCATAACGAATATCTTCAGTGTCTTTATTGCCTATTATTATATCATAGGCTTCACACATAGATAGGTATATTAATTTACTGGATTTTTCGTTAACTAAGTTTTCCATACTACATAATAGCGAAAATTTACTCTTTATCAAAATATATTCTCAGCCTATTACCATTAAATATCGCATTAGGATTGATAAAATAAGTACTCTCACCACCTACGCATCTAGCAATAAAATTCTTATCTAACAATTCCGCAACACCATTATAAACAGCAACTAATGAACTATATCCGCAAAAGTCCTTACAGTTATTATATTGTAAAAAAACTAAATCCTTTTTAGGCTTTAATTCCATCATTAAATAACACAAAACACGAAGACCAGATGAACTTAGATCGGCGATCTTAGGTATAAAATCAGCAAATACTTTTCTATATTCTAAGGTGTCTACTTCTACTTTTGCACTTTTTGGTTTTTGGAGCGAATATACCTCTCCTGTGCCTGTGTCAAAAACCTCAACAGGTTTAGCAGATTGGTTTCGCCACTTTTCTTCAATTCCTCGCACAATAAATGGTGTTTTTTCGTATACTGGAAAATCTCGGATAGATCTCTTTTTTTTGTCATTTTTCATATTTTTATATTAAATTGTAATTTTAACAAAGTAAACAAATTATTTACATATACACATTATATATACTAGTTAATTTTTCCACACTTGTAAACAAAGCGTTTACAACCTAGTAAACAAATCGTTAAAAACACCCCTTGATAATCAGGTAGTTACATACATTTACTTCTTATATATATTATAGAGCTATATACTATAGATCCAAAACTTATTAAACTATTGAATTTTAGGGGGTTATAAAAAAAAATGTCGCATATTTTTGGGGGTGGTGCTATACATACTCTCAGTCAGAAATTTCAAAAAAGGAAAACGAATCTATTAAGGCACTTTCAAAAAAAATACAGCTGTAAATACTTAGGTTTTGAAGTTTTTGCTTTTAATAGGGGGGGGTGGTTTGTATATTTGTTTTATAACAAAGGGATAATAAAAGCAGTGTTTTAAAATATATAGATGATTAAACTAGAAGCAAGTTAATATAAGTGGTTAATGATACCAAAGTAATAATTAAATACTTGCGTTTGTCTTTGTGGCTTAACACACTGTATTTATCTCTACTAAATTAATTTATTATGAAGAGTTTAAAAGAAACTTTATTAAACTTTATTATTAAGGCATTTGTTTTTAATGTAAATTCAAAGCGTTCAGAAGATGATAAGAGTAATATTAAAACTTATTCTTTAAATGGTGTTGACATACTAACGAGAGAAACTTTTGACGATAATACAACCAAAACGAAAGGCAATTATAAATCTATTGTTAAATCTTTTTTATCTGTTATTGTTGAACATACTAGTGAAAGTCAAAAAGCTATTATAAGCGATTTAAACGGGCTTTTGGATAGTGTTGGAGGTGAACAAGATAGAGATAAAGACAATATTTTAAATAATGACTTTAAATTGTTTTATTATCAAAATGAATTTATGCTTGAAAATGTAGGTGTATCTGTCAAAGTTATGTCAGAAAGTGATGAATACAAGAAAGCTAAAAATTTACTTTCAAATGATGTTGAATTATTAAATTTGGCTAAAAGTGAGAGGTTAGCTTATATGAATCGTGAAGGCGTTGATTACTCTAGTAAAGGATATATTGGTAAACAATGTAAAGAAGATAAAATGCTTTACAAAGCAAGATTAAGAAAGGTATTTAATAAGGTTATTGATTTAGCTAGTTAAGTAATTAATTAATCTAATAAAAGAAAGTCGGCTTTTAATTAAGTCGGCTTTTTTTTTGTGCCTTTTTTTTTCTAATCTGTAAGGCACTTATAAATAATGTCCAGAGTTTTATGTAAGTTACTTAGACCTCTACGATCTAATGCACTTAATTTAAAACTTTAGTGAT
>Ga0209232_1000192_pt1 | contig 38395 bp, 61 predicted proteins | sample ETNvirenome_2_60_FD_184066 | JGI IMG/M metagenome (GOLD analysis project Ga0209232, IMG submission 184066) | Marine viral communities from the Pacific Ocean - ETNP_2_60 (SPAdes) (version 2) | ecosystem: Environmental > Aquatic > Marine > Oceanic | place: Pacific Ocean | collected 2013-06-22
GCAAGCAGCAAGCCACAAGCTTCAAGCCCCAAGGCCAGCAAGACGCAAGCGGCAAGCCTCAAGCCCTAACGCACAAGCCTCAAGCGACAAGCCACAAGCAGCAAGCTCCAGTATCTTGTTTCCTTCATAAAGTTTTAGGTCTCCAGAAGCGAGAGACCTAACTAGGATAAATGAGTTATCCGGATGTCTCACGTGAAACGCAATTTGATGTGGTGAGAATCTAATTTTACTACCTTTAACCACTTTTAATTCTACTGTGAAAAATGTTTTATTTTTGTTGTATCCCAATAGGTCTGGCGTACCAAAAGAGCTTAAATTTTCTAGTCTTGTCCACGATATTTCAGGTGTAGATTTCTTCCAATCTAACCATAATTTACGCTCTGGTTTCAACGTAGGTACCTATATGAAAGTAGCAACTAAAACTAGTCTTGCACCTGACTTTGGATAGTGTTGATAGTGAGGAACATTGTTAAAACAAATGCCTTTACCTTGTTCTGGTTTAATCTCTTTGACAACTTTCTTACCATCTAAAATACATGTTGTAGCGTCAGAATCATTTAAATAAATTATTATTTGTTTATGGTCATACTCATGATCTTGATGTGGTTCGCACTTATCAAACCCACAATTGAACGTAAGATTATAGCCAGCTCTTGTATAAAAATATGGTTTGACACCTATGCTATCACAAAAATTATTTAAGATGTCTAATGTATGTGTGTATATTTCTATGTCTGTATTGATTGTTCTTTGATGATTGTCTGATTGTTCTAATCTATTTAATACTTTGTGAGTCAAATAAAAATCTTTTTGATTATCACTAACAGCTTGTCCCTGGAGAAAGAATGGAAAGTCTACATTCAAAACAGTTTGTGTTAAAAAATTCTCATTCCTGTGTGTTAAGAATCCTTTGCTTTCTTTAAAAAATAACGTCATACTTTCCTTAAAATTTTACCCATTGAAGCTTTTTGTTTCTCAACTGTAATAACTAATCTATGTGTTTCTCTTACACCTATTAATTTATTTTCCATCAACGTAATACCTTTGATGTCATAGTGTTCACCATTAGGTAAACAAACTTGAACTCTTGCATTCTTTGCAACTTCACCTTTCATAAACTTGTCTAATGTCTGTCTTAATAACTTTCCACTTATCATAATTTCTTGGGTGCGTGCAGTCTCCCGTCCGCACCCGTTATTGATCAAAGATTTGATGTATATAAATCTATTTACTTATACTTAAAACTACGTTAAAAGTCAATATGGCTAGACACAAAGAATTAACAGAAATGCAGAAAAAATTTGCACACGAATTAGTTGCCAACGAAGGACGTAAGACTAAATACGAATGTGTTATTGATGCTGGTTATGCAAAGGACAGAGCAACATCAACAGCAGCAGAATTAACTAACCCACAAAAACATCCTTTGGTTGTTCAATACATTGGACAGCTGAGAGAAGAGTATCAAAAGAAATACGAAGTCACATTTGAAAAACATATTTCTGAATTAGCAAAACTTCGAGAAGAGTCTAGAAAGAAAGGTGCTTGGTCAGCTGCTATAAATGCTGAAGTTGCACGAGGTAAAGCGGCAGGTCTGTATATCGAGCAGAAGATAATCCGAACTGGTAAATTAGAAGATTTAACAGCAGAAGAGTTAGAGCAAAGAATGAAACAAGTAATGGAGGAATACTCTCCAATTCTTGATGGCGTTGAAATTCAAGAAGTGAAAGAAAAAGTATTAGAGAAGCCAAGACGTGTACCAAAAGCTGACCTGAACTAATCATAAAATATTAAACCAACCAGTAGCAATATATTTCTCTTCAGTCATTGAAGGTATGCCCCTGTGTGTATGTGTAAAATCAGATGGCCAAATTAAAGTTAAACCTTTCTTTGGTTTTACTTTAACCTGTTGATATAAAAACTCTGTCTCTCCTTCATCATTAACATCATTTAGATAAGTCATATAAACTAAAGCTCTTTGCACAATAGGATAACTTGGACTACCATATCTTGCTCTCTCACAATGCCATTGTTTAAAACCACCACCAGGAGGATAGTATTGTAAGTTGTTTACAACAAAAGTTTCATGTGGTCCTAAATTATAATGTTTAAGATAATCTTGTATGCAACCATTTAACAAACCAAAATATTTTTTAATGACTGGATGTTCTGAATAATTAAAAAACAATACATCAATAGAATCTTTAATATTTTTATCTAACACAGCATCACCTTTGTAATCAGCCATTTTACCTGGAGCTCTGTATTCAAAATTATCTGAATGATATTGTATTAAATCATCACAAATTGGTTCTTCTAATTGATACTTTCTAATAAACGTTTCCATACTAAAAATAATTTATGTTAATTGTACAACGTATGTTTCTGTTTGTACAGGTTGTGCTGTAATGTGGGTAAGCTGAATTAAAATATAACATTCTATTTGCTTTACTCTCTACTCTTTTTGCTTCTCTTTTTAAATAAGTATAGCCATCATTATCATTTACAAAAAACAATGCACTATTACAGTCAAAGCTTTGATCTGTATGATATGCATGTTTTAATATTTTATCTGTTCTTGGATAAAAATTTATTTTAATTTTTATTAATGCTTTTGGATTTATTACTCTTAACAATGGTTCTACAACTCTTCTATTACCTAACCATTCAAAATCATCAAAGACTGTATGCACATGATAATAATTACCTAATTTGTTTTCATTATCAAAAGCAACAGAATCTATGTAATACATAGGAAACTCTCTGCTTTTAAGTAAAACATTTTGCAGATTTTCTAATTCTTCTTTCTTTAAAACTCTGTCTTTTATCACACTAAAACTTTCTCCATTTTTACTACACATCCTTTTGGAAATACATTTCTGTCAGAAAATAAATCTTCATTCTCTTCAAAACTAGCAAACGTCCAGATATTCTTTTTGTTTTGATCAAACAAATAAGCATGTGTTATCATTACTGAAGGTTGTAAACCTAATGAATCATGCGCTGTGGCATGCCCAGAATCACCCGTCGGATCGACCCACGTAATTTTGTAGAAGTAATATCTCTTCTTTTTGATTACCACTGATTTGTATTTAGATTTCTTTGCTACCATTTTCTTTCCATCCTATAAGACTCAATATATATTTATAATATAATTACGCGAGAAACTGAAAAATAAAAGTAGAAAAGTAGAAAACATTAATAAGTCCTTATATATCAATGGTTTACGCCTCTACTTTTCGTTACTTTTTCTACTTTTTTCGGCTCCTCGCCGCTAGAATCGTTGCTACTAGCGGCTAATTCGTCGACACCCGAAAAGTAACTTACATCAATATACCCAGATTCAAACATTATCTGCAATATACAACGCATTTTGGCCTCTCGCTGCTTGCCACACGAAGCAAAATACTCGTCTCCACGTATCTTGCCGGTAAAAAAATCTAAGAAAACCTGTTGATCTGCCACAATGTAGTCAAATTCTAGCTTCTTATGCTTTATAGCTCTATTTATAAAACTAACCATTTTTCTCTCCGGTTCGATAACTATCTCACTACCTTTCGCGTGTATGTAGTATTTAGCAAAATCTATCTTATTTAAAACTAAACTATCTTTCTTATTTTTAGATACTATCATTTCAATCTGGTCATCATCCCAGTTTAAAATTTGACCCATTCTGAGTCTGTTCATAATGGGTAATTTTCTTATCTCATCATTTGGGTATCTGTTCACATTGGGTGTTATAAAATTTTTTACATACAAACGGTGGTAAGATAATAGTTTTAGTATCTCGTAAATATCGTAAAATTTTTCTTGTGAGTGTAAGTATAAATCTATTTTTTCAGACAAAGACATATAACCAGAGTTTAATATATATTTTCTTGCCGGATGCTCTGTATTTAATCCAAGGATAATAGACTCTATTATCTTAATAGATTCTGCATTTTGTTTTAAATTTAATTTTTTAAATACTTTCTTTAGTTCGTTTAATGCGTACAGTTGTTTCGTTCCATACACCATAAGATTCAAAGCACCATCTTTTTTTAATAGTTTAGATAAACTATGGATACCTGCATCAGGGTCTTTTAAATGATGTATTACACCATTACAATGTATTAGATCATAAGTTCCGTCTCTAACTTTACATAAGTCATTTAGATCAGAAACATATAAAAATAAATTTTTTATATTATGTTTTTTAACTAATTTATCATTTGCAATAATACTATTTTCAGAAATATCTATACCAACGTATTGAGATTCAGGATTACAATATGCTCGTAATGCAGCTTCGTATGTACCACAACCAGCCACTAATACTTTTAAAGGTTTTCTTTTTTTCTCTGGAAATATTCTCTCCCAAAACTTACCATGATCTGATAGTATAGTACGGTTTTTTAAAAACAAATCTAAGTCCTCTATCGGTTGAGGATAAGGAAATTTCTCGTACTGTTGTTTAACTGTTAGCATAATATCTATTTATTCTTTCTAGCCATCTCCATTTATACTCCCTAAATTCTCTACCTGTAATTATAAATCTTTGAAAAAAACAATCTGGTGTACACATAAGAATCACTATTTGATCTATATTTGTGCCAAACATATAATCGTGGGCCATCGCATACGCTGCCCCTTGTAATTTGTAATTATCAATCCATTCTATTCTTTTTGGTTTGTTGCTTTGTTTAAAATCTATGATAGACTCCCGACCCATATAAATTCCACACAAATCAGTTGCCCCGGCATACAGCCCAGGATAGCCTAAAGTCACTTCAGAGCCCCATATTTCCTCTAAATCAGGAAAACCCTTGTCTATGATGGTATTTGCCATTTTATGGGCTACCAGGCCCGTCTCTGTGAGATCTAGGAGGTTATTTTGCTCTACGTAATGCTCTAAAATGCTATGCATTGCAGTCCCTCTTCTCGCTGCCACATTCTTGACATGATCTGCCTCTTCTTTGCCAACTTTATCAATCCACCTTTGCAAAGATTCTTTCTTCTCGTCAGACTCTGTGGCTGATATAATAGTCGTAACACTTGGTAATTTTTCGTTACCAAACTCGTAGTGTCTTTTACCTTCAATCATTTCTCTTGATGACTTTGGGTAAGTAAATTGTTTATTCCATTTCATAATTTCCTTTGATTAGTTGATTCATTACAGTGGTCCAGGGATTTAAGTTGTAGTCTTTTATACACCCCGATAACATTACAAAGAGCACCATTAAAAATAACATTAACAAAGCTTCTTTATATTTTCTTTTCATGTCTTAATTCCTGTATTCTATCTAACAATTTAAAACCTATACTATGTTTCTCGTCATTACAAGCTTGGCAACAGAATACTGTATTTTCTTCTGTGTAAGTTAAACTGTTATCTAATCTATCAATTGAAAAATTTGTTGTTACAGTTTTCCCTCTCGCTCTTGGTTTTCCGATTCCTCTTTTTGTTTGTCTTCTTTTATATGTCCAGGTAGTAAAACAATAAATACATTTGTGTCCGTATTTTTCTACGTGTTCATAAAACATTTCCCAAAGTCTTTTTTTAGATACCGCAGGCCAAAGACCTCTTCTCTTACATCTGCTCGGTGTGTAGATGTCACAAAATTTTGATGTAACAAAACCTTTCTCACTATTTAAATATGCATGATCGCTTATATCTAATTTATCGTTATTCTTTCCTTTGTACTTTTTATCGTTAAGTGATCGACATGGTTTACACCAATTATCTTTACCATCTTTACTTTTTGCACTGTTGTAAAAATCATTAAAAGATTTTTCTTTTTCACATTGACCACAAATTTTCATTCCCAGGAAGCTTTCTTTGTTTGCTTTCTAAACCAAGTTAAAAATTTTTTATCTTCAAAATACCAGGCAATAGTATCTGCTGGCACTTGATCTGTTTTTATACAATCGTATAAATTATTGTATTCTGACTTTTTAATGTTCGGTTTCTTTTTGTGCATTTCCACTCCCAAATAATATGTCGTTAGTATTTAATAATAGTAATCTTTCTGCATGTGTTAATTTTTTAGTGCCACCTACAAATAGAGCTTTAGCTTGTATCTCTTGATTTATCTCTACCCAGTTATCAAAAGTCATAGTAACGGTATAATATTTTTTTGGTTTATTTCTTTTTATTTTCTGGTCTGCCATCCCGCCCCCTTTCTCTATCTTTCCATCTACAATCAATTTCTATTGTGTGATCGTTAGGACCATAACAAATTTTTATTATGTGTCCCATAGCTGTCTCTTCAATCCAATATTTTTTGTAATCATTAATGACTACACTTTTATTTATTCTGGCCACTGTCTTCCTCATTCCACATTTTTAATAAAAATATTACGAAAAAATATATTGCCATAATACCACCCAATGAAATCAATAAATCCGTCATAATTTCTCTGGCTCAAACTCTTTTAACACATCTAATTTCTCTTTTGAGTTAGCAATTTTTTCAACTAACTTATCGCATTCATCAATGTGTTGTGGATGTTCACCGATACCTACACTATTTTCTAAATAAATTTTTAGTGTTGCATCTGCATGAGCTATATCTGCTTGATATTTTGCTTCTAGTGCATCTAATATTGCTCTTTTCATTTCTCCTCCGTATAGTCTTCTGTCTTATTGTAGTCTTCTGCGTCTCTCATTTTATCAAGAATCTCATCAGTAGTAAGAGCTGCTATGTTTTCTAATTTACCAACAGTATCTTTTAACTCTTTTATTTCAGCACCGGCTTTTCTACATACGCCTTGTAAATATTCTTTTTGTTTCTTTAGCATTCTTATATTTGTTATAAGAGATTTAACTAAATCCATACTAAGAATAGATGCGTTTCTGCTTAAGATTCTTTGTACTTTATTTACTTGTTTTAGATTGCTCATCTTTATTCTCCTTAACTATTCCAGTGTCACCAATTTCACCTTGGTTATTACACTTATCACAGTCGGCCCATTGTTCGTCGCCAGCTTGTTCATAAGGTATTCTGACAAAGCCATTACCTTTACACTGATCGCAAATAATTTTGCCAAACATATGATTTCTCCTTGTATTGATTAACTTTAATCCAAACATATTCTGGATTAAATCCTGCATTCTCACAAACAATATCAAAGTCTTTGTTTCTTTTTCTAACAAAGTCTCTCGCCGCTTGCCTCTCGTACATAGCAATATTGGCACCTGAATATGTAAATGCATCTTCCAACGCTTGTCTTAAAACAGCAAACCAAAGTTGTTTACTTGGATTGCTATTAATTTCTAGCGGTGTATTTAGATTTATTACTTGTAAGCCTTCCATTTAGTTTTCTCGCTTTCTCTTTTACTAGTGATTTTACAACTGCGCTTCTAGATATTTTCATATCAGGAACCAGAGCCGTTTGTAACTTAGTGACATTGTCATAAGTTTCATTGTCGACAGTAATGTTTTTATATTTATTAAAATCTGTCATTGATTTCTCCTTTAGTGTTAAAAGGTAATATATAGGAGAATCTAATAACTTGTCAAGTGTTTTGAATCAACTTTTTCACAACTAAATTTAGGATATAATTCCATAGACTCTACAATATTTGCAGCAAAATGTTGTCCATCAAACATCATTTTATAACTACCTTCTAGCCCAGCTTGGACACAACCATAATGTGTACCAAATTCTTGTTTGTATGGAATCTCAGCTGGTGGAGCTATTGAACAAGTTCCATTCACAATCGAACATACATATATAGTTAGTAAAAAATTCACACTCTTCCTTGTTTGTTGTATTTTTTGTATTGCCTTTTTTCGGACTTATTTAAATTCTTCTTGTGCCGACCAGGACGTTTACGAGGCTTTGGTCTTGGTACGAAATGTGTAAACTTAACTCTAGCCACGTTGTTCTCTTAACCATCTTTTGTCGGCCTCATCCAATTTTAAATATTTTATTGATCCATTTATATGTTGTCTAGTATCATGTCCACAGTTTGTGCATCTGTAAAATTCTGATACGATTGCAACTAAAATAGATTCTTCTCCACATTCTTCACAGTGTCCGTTTACTGTGTCAATGTTATTAAATAATTTTATTGTTTTAAATGTCATTCAACTACTTCGCCATTTTTCCATTTCATATCTGGAAGGCCTTCAGTATACTTCTTTCCGTCAAATGTTAAAACCTGCTTTCTGTTCGCACCCTGTTCATGGTAGCTTACGTGTATCCAGCCTGCTTGTCCATCATCTGGCTTGTAGAATTCTAAAATACATTGGTCAAAATCTACGTTATTTATCAGCCAGTAAGCGACCTTAATATTTGGTATACCCATGATTTCAAAGTCAACCGCTTGGCCTTTTGCATGTTGCGACGTTTTTTTGCTGCCGATCGCTTCGCAAAGTGCTTCCGATCTGTAACCAGAGGTAATAGTAACGGGTTTGTCAAAGTGCGCGCGAACCGGTTCCAAAACTTCATAACATAAATCTCCTAAACTTTTAATCTCTCCAGCTCCTGGGGTATTGTCTATACCACGTCTAACCGCAGTCATCGACTTAGTCATCTCTTCAAGAGTAAAGTGTTTTGATAATTGCATAGTTATTGGAGGTTAAAAGATATTGATATTCGTTTAAAATTTTTTAATTTATTTGGTTGTACTGAATGCCTTAACCATCCAGGAAATAATAATAGCACAGATTGTAGTGGTACTACAACCCATCTTGAACAATTATTTTGTGCCCATTTTTCTACCATTTCTTCTTTTATAACATATTCTAAGGTCTCAGCCAATGGATTATAAAATCTTATTCCGCCACAGTCGTCTTTAATATCCACGTAAAATACGCCAGATAATACAGCATATGGGTGTATATGAGAATCATTGGTATCTTTGTACTCATTTATATTAATCCAAATATTATCCATTTTTAATTCTCTTTTTATATGCATTTGTTTTGCAAAAATATTTGCATTTACTTCAATTAAATCTATTAATTTTTGAATACAAGGTGGATAGTCTTTTAAATCATCTGATTGCCATCCTAAAACATTACTTCTTGTTCTGCCTTTACTTTTCTTTTTTAATGATAATGCATACTTTTTAATCTTGTCTGTATCTACATCTAAAATTGTTTGATACAGTTGATATTTAAATATGTCCGTTACTATGTAATTTGGTTTGTACATTCTTTCTACTATATTTCTTTTTGTTTTTTACCACACGTTGATGATATTTTCTATCATTTAATTCTTTTGCATATTTATTCGAGGATGAGTTTTTTGATTGTAAGCGAGCCATCAATATTCTCCTCTAATTCTGCCATAGACTTAATGCACTGGTGCTGTATATTTGTACCCGTCTCTCCACGTTTTGCGATCCTCTTGTGTTTCAAACACATCGCCATTGAAAATTTTTGTGTTGCAGTATCAAATTGAATTCTGTGTTCCTTGATCTCTCCGTTGACGATCATAAGTAGAGCTACCACTTCTGCTATCATAATATTTTACCTTTGTTTTCACCTTGCTTGACAACATATTTTTGTGTACCATGCTTGCCAATTTCTACTTCTTTTTTTAAATTTTTTGTAAGAGTCATTTGTTGATTCTCTTTATTTATTTTTGCAATATGATCTAAAACTTTTTTAGTAATTCTTCCCGTTGCCATTTTCTCTTACCTTATCTTTTAGTGCTTCAATATCTTTTAATGCTTTTTCTAATTGTGATGCAAGAAATTCTATATTAACCTTATTTGTCATATTCATTTCCTGAGTCTTTTCCATCTTCTCTACTGACTTGTAAAGATCTTCGATCAAAAAATGTTGTTCTTGATCGGTCGGGACCTGCTCAGATTTTTTTAATAAATCATTTTCAAACAGCTCACGTGACGTCTCTAGAGATACTAACCTGGAAGTCAGCTCCGTGTATGCGAACACGCCGGCTGCGACGAGCACGATCAGGCTGGCTACGGTTTTCATCGGCATCTGCACAGCAGCCGATTCAGATATATCTAAAGGTTTCTTACTCATTTATTTTTGGTTTTGGTGGCGGAATTATAATATCTTTTGGGTCAAACTTCAACGAAGTTTGAGATGCACAATTACCCAATAAAACCAATACAATTAAAAGCAATGATATTTTCATTTTTTTGTTTTCTCTATTTCATAGAACATTTTATCAGAATCTTCTGTAACCCAATCTGGACCTTCGACATCCCAATAAGTATTTTGGACTTTATAGTCAGGCCAACTGTTATCAGTAGTGTAGTTATTAACATGCCACAGAATACGATTATTAGGCTGAGCTGCATAATTGCCGTTATCAAGAGCCAATATGTGTGCACACTTATGTTCTTGAGGTATTTCAGAATGTTCAGTGTTAAGTATATTGGTTTCTGGATGAGCCCAGTCAATCGTAAATAGATATTGTCCATGATAAAATTTTTTATCTTTACCTAGATATTTACCTGCTATGCCAGATAGCCAATCAAAGCAATGAACGCTAGGCCAATAACTAAAACAATTCCACAGTTCCAATTCGTGCGTCTGCATATCCGGCACAGAGGCTCTATCAAATTGTTTTTGGAAAAACGCTGAGATAGGCAAACGCCAGTAGCACGCACCATTTGGTAGCATGATGTTAAACAGGAGCGCACGCCCTGAAATTGAGACCAAACCGAAGATAACACACTCTTCACTTTCGCCGTGATGTTCTTTAAAGTCATAAAGATACTCCTTCCTTACTTTACAATAAACCGGAGGTATATTAGCATTTAAATAAGACATAGTTAACCATTAATTTCCCCCCAATTTTTTCCCGACTCATAGTCAACTTTGTTCGGTACAGCTAGGGTAACAGCATTTTCCATAATTTCAATTATTTTTTTTGCTTGTTCGTTTGACTCAACAGATATATCTAACTCATCATGTATTTGTATATGTGGCACAATACCTTCCTTGTATAAATCTAACATAGCTTTCTTTGTCATGTCTGCGGCTGATCCTTGAATTAATTTATTTAATGCTTTGTATGCCATAGCTCTTCTTATCTTTGGTCCTTTTGCATCTGGGTATTTTTCCATGTAAGCTGCTTCTGCATCTGGTTTACTCATAGGTGCTGTAAATTTACCATTGTTCCATTCAGATAATTCCCATTTATCGAAACGACATTTACGATTTAATAGTGTTCTTATAAATCCAGATTTCTGTACTAGATTAGATGTTTGATTCATTAGTTCTTTTACAAAAGGTACATTGTCATGATATTTATTAAATAAATTTTCAGCTTCGTTTCTTGTAGATAAACCTAACTCTGCTTGTAATTTAGCTTTACCCATACCATAAAATAATCCTAAGTTAATTGTTTTAGCTTGTGTTCTTGTTATTTGTGCCATGTCTGCAACAGTTTGGTGAAAGTCTATTTTATTGTTTTCAAATTTTTTAACTATCTCTACTACTGAATCATCATACATAATAGGCTCAGTTGATGCTGCATAGTGCACAACTAATCTTGGTTCTTGTTGTGAATAGTCAAAACAACCCCAGGTATGATTTCTTTCTGGTAAAAATAAACCTCTTATCATTGGTCCTAAATCTTTATTACGTGCAGGAATCTGCTGTAAGTTTGGATTACTATAACTAAATCTACCAGTCACAGTTCCACCTTGATCTGATCTAATAGGATTTATGTCAGCATGTATTCTACCTGTGTTTCCATGTTTTAATATTGTGTCAATAAAAGTTGTGTGTGCTTTATTTATTTCTCTTGCTTTTGCAATTTTTTGTACTATTGGATCTTCATGTTCAGAAAGAAAATTTTTAGTAAATGAAGGTGCACCAGTCTTTGCAGTCTTTTCGTAGTGTAATCCACGTTTTCGAAAAACTTCTCCAATACTTCTTGCAGCCCAAATCTGTGGCTCAATACCTGTTTCTTTTTTTACTTCTAAAAGCAAGTCTTGCTCTTGCTTTGTTAAGTTTCTTTTTAGTTCGTAAGCTTTTTCAATATCTACTCTTACTCCTTTAAATTTCATATCAATAAGACATGGAAATAAATTTGTTTCTAAATCAAATATCTGTTCTAATTTTTGATTTATTATTTCTTTTGATAAAACTTTAAATAATTGCAGTGTCATTTCTGCATCTTTCTCTGCATAATTACCTACATACATTGCAGGTAGTTTATACATCTCAGCTTTAGGATCTATACCAGCTTTTTCTGCTGCTTCTTTTAATGCTGTCTCGTCTTTTGTTGTACCTAAATAATCAAAACCAATACTATTTAATGAATAAAATAATCTATTTTCATCTATTAAAGATGCCATAACCATTGTATCTACAATAGTTCCGTGTACATCTATGTTATAATGTTTTAACCAACAAACATCATACATAGCGTTATGAAAAATTTTTGTATTGTTTGCTTTACAAACTTCTTTTATGTAATCTAATACAATTCTTTTATCTAAATTACCTTCTCTATGACCTATTGGATAATAAGCAGACCAACCTTCAACAGCTAAAGCTATACCAATTATCTCACCATTTCCTACAACAGCACCAGAGCCTCTTGTTCTTAACTCTGGATCTCTTGTTTCTAAGTCAATTGATACATAAGCGTATGTTGATAAATCAGGAAAAGACTCAGGACAATTCCATTCTACTTCTGCTTTAAACATTATTTATAGTCTCTTTCAATAATCATTTCTAAAAAATGTATTGCTTTCAAGATGTCTTCCTTTCCATTTTTATCACGATGTCTGATAATATATTTTATAGCACAACCTTCTGGATATAGCAATTGATTCTCTACTACAAACTTACTTGGCTGTATTTTATATTTTTGGTAGTGATTCCCGCCGTGCTGCTTGTCCCAAACTTTACTCATATTATGTCTTCTCCTATGTTGTATTGATATTCATAATTCTGACTCATTATAAATAAATTTTCTTTTGCTCTTGTTACACCTACATAAAATAATCTATGTTCTGGATTCGGATCTTTCTGTGCCGCTTCATAAATTATTCTTTCTAAATCTGTAAACAAGATTACATTCTCTGCTTCTTGTCCCTTGACACTATGTATCGTTGCAACTTTTACTCTGGCAGGTTTACTTAGATCCTCGCCGCTCGCTATTAGTTCCTTGATGTATTCTTTTTGTACATCATCCATAGAAAGCACAGTCCAGTCTCCAGAAACTAATAAACCATGTTCTTCTTTTAACTTATCCATATCAACAGAGTCTTCTGCCACCAAAGAATTACCACTAGAAAAACCTCTTTTGATATCTTTTTTAGATGATCTTAAAAAACTGTATACATTCTGTGCCTCTTCTGCTGATATAAAAGCTCCTTTGTTTAATCTATTCCAATCATTTATAGCCTGTACTAAATCACCTGGAAGTAAATCATTAAATTTACATTCAAATCTAATTCCTAAATTTTGTAAGTGTTCTACAATAGGCATCATTTGATTATTGGTTCTAGTTAATACCATCCAGGTACCTTCTAAAAATTTTATATCTTCTAATTCTAAATTATCAAAAACATTACCTTCAGCTTCTCTTGCTATCCATTCCTTTTCTCTTCTCTCATCTATATTTTCTAAAATAGATGTAGCCACTTTATGCACTGCACGTGGTACTCTTCTTGAATTTATTTGAGGATCTATATTACCTTCTAAATTAATAAATATTTTAGGGTCAGCTCCTTGAAAAGAATAGATAGCTTGATCATCATCCCCTGCAATGTACGACCTTTTACATTGAGACTCAATGTAGAAAAACATTTCCCACTGCAAGGGATTTAGATCTTGAGCTTCGTCAAGGAATACACAGTCGAGGGAAGGACATTTTTCTTCCTTGACGAATTCTGTAATCATGTCTGTAAACTCATACATGTTAAAATTTGCTTTATAGTCTGTAAGGTCTTGATAAATTTGTTCTAGTAATGGAATACTAATAACATCAACTAAATCTATTTGTATTGCAGCATCTAATAAACTATCTAATCTTCTATTTCTATAATAGTCGATTATCTTCATATACTCATTAGTATATTCCATATAACCATTTGCATGTTTGACTGTATCAAAACTTAAATCTTTACAAACTTGTGAATAGTTTTTAAATCCATTCCAATTTTTTCCTTTTAATAATTGTGTAGTAGTATTTATTTGTAATTCTTTTGTGCCTAAAGAATGCATCGTGCACACATATTCAAAACTAAATTTAGGATATTCTTTTTCTATTCTTTCTCTAGCTTCTTTTGCTGCAGCTTTACTAAAACTTATATAACAAATTTTTTCTGGTTTAGTTTTATGTTTAAATAATTCATCATACAAATGCGTATGAATTAATGAATGGGTCTTTCCTGTACCCGGTGGTCCTGGTATTATTGTTCTCATTCAAATGGTGCTGGTTTCTTTTTATTTTTTCTTACTAAAGGTTTATCTAAATCTATATCTTGTACTGTCCAAACCTTAACGCTCTTTTCATTTATCTTTACAACTTTTTCTTTTGCTTTAAATAAATCTTCTAACAATCTTATAGTTTTATTTTTAGGGTAAGTTCTTTCTGGCCAAGATTTAGATTTTAATAGGTATCCCCAGAAATCTTTAAATTTAAAGTGTGATGTTCCTTCTTCTGTATATGGCTTTCTTTTTAAAACATCTTCCATAGTTTTACCATTTCTACTTACAAAATCTGTTATAACTTCTTTTAATTGTACATCTACTTTGGTATCATCCGGAGCTTCTGTCTCATCCATATTTTTCATTAGTGTTGCTAACATTTTTCTCCACACTAATTTTGCAACAGGTAACATTGGCATTCCTAATTCTTCTAAACATCTTACACTAAATTTTTCTGCATCATGTAATGTAGGTCCGTCTACTTCTATTGTGTCTTCATCCACAGTCACAAAAAATATAGGGGGATCTGACATATACTTTCTGATGGTAGTTATGTTTGGCATTCTAACCTGGCCACCCTTACCAAAAGGTTTTGCATAACAAATTTTTTCTTTACAAAAATTACATATAGGTTTGTCGTTGCATTTATATTCGTATTCTTTTTTATTTAATTGTACTTTTATTCTATTGATATCGTTTGCTCGTAGTGGTGGACTAATATATTTTGTATTATTATAGTCTTCTAATTTATCTTCCCAATCTGATGGATGTGCTTTTCTTAAATAGACTCCAATATTAAATAAACCATTGTCACGACCTGATGCTGCAACTTCTCCATTACCCTCAACAATAGGTCCTTGAGATATAATCTCGTTTAAACATGGAGGACCATCAGGAAAAGCTTCTTCTTTTTTTGTTTCTTGTTTTACAATTAAAATATTTTTTAGTTCGTCTTCTGTCTGTACATATTTATCATGTTCTTTTATAAAATTTTCTATTGTTAATGAATCACCATTATCATCTATTGCATATCTAACAGTTCTATCACCACCATGATATGGCATATTTAAAAAGTTTCCAATGTCTCCTCTGTCAGCTTTAATAGTAGATTGTTTTGGAAATATCTCTGACTTTGCATAACCTAAATTAGAAGCCATCATTTGTAATTTTTGTCTCATCAAAGATGCAGGAACAAAAAAAGTTGTAAATAAAAATACGTGAGCTCCACCAGATTTTGATCTAAATACTATTAGTGGAAAGTTTCTAGTTCTAATTTTTTTAATTAGTGATTTGTGATCAAAAGGATATGTATCGATGTCAATACATCCCCATTTACATTCATTGTTTTCATTAATAGGTACAATACCTAAAGCTGGTTCAGTTCCTTTTAAATGATTTGACCATAATTCATTTGTGACTGGTTGTTTTATTGTAAAAGATTTGACTTCGTTTTTACCGTCGTGTCTAATTTCATTCGTAATTTTGGTGGCACCATAAGCGCTTTCTAAACCCGCAAATATAGATTTTAATTTCTCAATCATTTTCCCTCTGTATAAAGATAACTGGGCGCTATTCTCATAGCGCCCAATTGTGGCATTTATGAGTTATTTTTCTCTAGACTGTCGTGAAATGCTTTTGCTCTTTTATAAAGCTCTGCATTATCATTTGGTCCAACTAATGAAACATTGTAGCCATACCATTGATTACCTTTACCTGTATTTAATACAGAAGACAGGTGATATATGTAAGACCAAGAAGAAGGTGTAAAAGCACCTTGTTCGTCATTCATTGTTTGAGACATTTGTAAGGACTGCCATTTTCTAGCAATCTTACCTTGTGATGAGCTCATTGATATTAGAGCTGTCTCAGCCGAACCATTATCAGAAATTATGATAACGTAATTTTGATGAACAGTTAAGATATAATTACCATTTGATAATCTATCTTTTGATCCATCTTTGGTTGTTTTTGTTAAAATATCAGAATCAGCTGCAAAGATATTTTCAGGTCTACCTGAACCTGTTCCAAACTCTGCCCATTCTTGATATTCCATTTTATAATAACAAGGAATTACGTTGAGACCTTTATCTCCATCATATAATTTCTTTGTTACTGTATTCAAAAACATTCCAGGTTCTGCACCTTCTACATAATTTTGATTACGTTTTTGTGCTTCTCCTGAACCATTTTGCAAAAGTTTCATTATAGGTAATGCAAGACTATCTTGCGTTACATTTTCGAAACCTCTGTTTGCATCATCCCTAAATAAAATAGTAGATGGTGCTTTAGCTGTTTTCTTAACAGCTACGTCTTTATTGTTTTCCATGTTAACTCCTTTTTATATTTGTACGGTTACCTACGTAAGTTTTGAAATAGTCAGAGGGCATATCATGTCCAGCTTCATGCCTTTCTCTGACTACTCCTTTAAGGGTCTGAGGGTGTACGCCAACCTTCTGGACCGGTTCGTATCCCTGACCTTTTGCAAGGTTTGCATAACTGCTCGCCTTGTTATCTTCGCCACGACCAAAGGTAACAGTGATTTCATTTTTAATGATATCACCTAGACCGTTTTCACGAAGCCATTTAAAAGCTTCTTCCTGTTTGTCTGGAAGAATTGATGCGCTGTAAAAATTTCCAACTTCAACAGACTGTCCATCTTTTAACTTTAATTTTGTTATGTTCATTTCTTGCATCATCTGAGGTATCTCGATTTGCGAAACATAATTTCTTTTCTCTTTTAATTTTTTTATGCTCTCTTCAGCATTTAAGATTTCATCTTCTAAACTTTTTAATTCTTCTACTTTATCAGCTAATTGTGTTGGATCAACAACCGCTTTCATAGTATCTTTTTTGTCTTCTCTATAATCTATACTCATATAACCTTTCTGTTTCTTTCTAATATAATCCTACAATTTAAAATGTCAAGACTCTTTTTGATATAAGTTAAGTTCAATTGGATAATATCTCCTTTCTTGTTTATCCCATTTTAACAGTTTATATTTTCCGTTTGTTATATCAGAAACTATTGAACACGCAACTCCAATGATAGCTGGATCTCCAGTCAATAATAAATAATCGTCTGGAGTATACTCACTTAAAAGTTTTTTTAATTTAAATACTAAAGGTCCTGCACTTAAAATAATTTGTGCATTCTCTGGTAGTAATACTTTTAAATTACCAAACTCTTGGGCACCGATTATGTTTATTTTAGGGCGACCATCTTTTGTTCCAGGAACATCTTGAATTACGTATACTGTGTTTTTCATAACTTCTATTGACATTTAATATACCATATGATATCTGCTTTCAATAGAAAGTAGAAAAAAATATGCACTATAAGTTTAAAACTAAGCCTTTTGCGCACCAGTTAAAAGCATTAGAAATGTCTTGGGATAAATCTGTCTTTGCTTATTTTATGGAGATGGGTACCGGTAAATCTAAAGTATTAATTGATAATATATCTATGCTTTACGATAAGGGTAAAATAAATGGAGCTTTGATTATAGCTCCAAAAGGTGTTTACAAAAATTGGTATTCGTCTGAAATACCAACACATATGTCGGATCATATTGAAAAAGATGTAGTGTTATGGGAGTCAAATGGTGGTAAGAAAAAAGAAAAAGAATTAAATACATTATTTAAAAGCACAGAAGATCTACAAATATTAATTATGAATGTAGAGGCTTTGTCTACTAAAAAAGGTAAATTATTTGCTTGGAAATTTTTATCTTGTCATAGAACAATAATGGCCATAGATGAATCTACAACTATAAAAAATCCTGGTGCCATACGAACTAAAACTATTATTGAGTTAGGTAAGGATGTTAAATACAAAAGAATCTTAACAGGTTCTCCTGTAACAAAATCACCATTAGATTTATTTTCACAATGTTATTTTTTAGATCCCTGGCTACTTGATCAACAATCTTTTTATGCTTTCAGAGTTCGTTATGCAAAAATGCGTACAATAAATGTATCTGGTCGTATGGTTAATATACCTATTGGATATAAAAATCTTGGAGAGTTATCTGAAAAAGTAAAACCTTTTTCTTATAGATGTTTAAAAGATGATTGTTTAGATCTTCCAAAGAAAACATATATGAAAAGAGTCATTCAATTATCTGATGAACAGAAGAAAGTATATCAACAAATGAAACAACAGGCATTAGCTATCTTTAATGGTAAAATGGTAACCACTGCAACTGTGCTTACTCAAATGATGAGACTACATCAAATAACTTGTGGCCATTTTAAATCTGACGATGATAAAATTCAAACTATAAAAAATAACAGACTCGATCAGTTATTAGAAGTTTTAGATGAAATAGAAGGTAAGGCAGTTATCTGGGCTAATTATAGATATGATATTGAATCCATTGTTAAAGCTATCAAAAAAGAATATGATGAAGATTCAGTTGTTACTTATTTCGGTGACACTAGTATGGAAGATAGACAAAAAGCTATAAAAAAAATACAAGATCCAAACTCACCTGTAAGATTTATTGTAGGCACACCTCAAACAGGTGGTTATGGTATTACATTAACTGGTGCTAGCACTATGATATATTATTCTAATGGTTATGACTTGGAGAAAAGACAACAATCAGAAGCTAGAATAGATCGTATAGGTCAAGAAAAACCTATGACATATATTGATATAATTGCAGAAAATACTATTGATGAAAAAATAGTAGAAGCTTTACGAGATAAAATTAATATTGCATCAGAAGTAATGGGAGAAGAATTAAAAGCATGGTTATAATTCAAAAGAAAAATGTATTAGATAAAAGCACAAATAATTATCTAAATGATATAATTAACAACCAAAGTTTTCCTTGGTTCTTTTTATCTAACTCTGCATTAGGCGGCAAAGAAGTTGAAGATAATTATTCCTGGGTGCATTTATTATATACAGAAAAAAGAGCAAACTCAGAGTGGTATCCAAAGTTTGAATTAAGTATTAAAAAAATTATAGACTCTTTTAATTTAAAAGGAGAACTGTATAGAGCCAGAATTGGTTTACATACATCTATGAATAAACAGATAGTAGGTACGCCTCATGTAGATACTGATATACCACACAAAGTAATTCTATATTATATAAATCAAAGCGATGGCTCTACCTATTTTTACGACAATAAAAAAATTATTAAAAAAGTAAATCCTGTATGTAATTCTGCATTATGTTTTGATGGAGAGTTTATGCATTCTAGCAGTAAGCCAATTAAATCAATGAAAAGATTGGTATTAAATTTAAATATACTAGTCTAAAAATAGATTAAATAATCCAACTAATGTTAAGATAGTTGTAAAAGCTCCACCGATAATCCAATAGATCATATGATCTACTTTCTTTTCGATCTTAGCTACATCTGAATGAAGATGTCTGATATCTTTTTTAAATCCTTCCACGTATCCGTATAAAGCCACCAAGTGCTCTCCTGTGTCTTCTGGTTGTTTAGGCATTAGGCTAATCCCCTTTGTCTAAGTCTAATTTGTTTTTCACCTTCAGTCAATAAAGCATTCTCAGTTGGTGTCAATCCCTCATTAGATAGCACCGGAGCTGGTGGATTCATAGGTGCAGGCATTTCTGGTAAACTTGCAAATAGTCTGTCTTGTGGCAGAGAACTTAAATAATCTTTTGGATTAATGAAATCATAGAAATTTTCACCTAAAGGTATTCTTTTCATTCTTCTTTCAAGTCTTTTTATTCTTCTTAATAAACTTCTACTAAATTTTTTTGATCTTTCAACTTCATCAAAGTTTTCTAATAACTTGTCTGTTTGTCTTTCAAACTCTTTTTTAACTGGTTTTGTTATAGTAAAAGGTCTAAATTTATTTTTTAATAAAAATTTATAATTTTTTGATTCTTGTCTTCTATCAAATAATTCTATCAAATCTTTTTTACGTGATTCTAATTCTTTAGCTGCACCAATTTTTCTAGCCATTTCTGAAAAAGCATTATATCTTTTAGCATTTTGACTTATATAAGCTTCTATTATTTCATCATCAGATATTTCTCCACCTTTTAAAACTACTGATCTAAAACCACCTGTTGAACGACTTAATGATCTTTTAAAATCATTTATTTTAAAATTTAAAGATTTAAGTGCATCTACTTTAATTGGACGTAATCCATAAAAACCTGCAAGTTCATCTTCTACATCATATTTTTCTCCTCTTGGACCAGGTTGATCTAATACAGCATCTGTTAATCTAGAAAATTGTTTTTGAGATAATGGAGCTAATTCAGTTATAGCATATGTCATATATTTTTTAAAAATTTCTCCAGCGCTATCATTCTCGTAATCAAATATTTGTCTACCTTCTGGAGTTCTACCACCTCTAATAACTAAATCGTTAAATGTTCCAATCCAAATAGATTCTTCAAAAAATGGACGACCAAATCTAAAAAATCCTGCAACTAGTCCCTTTGCTAAACCGACTGATAAAGGTGCATCTTTATCATAAGCTGTTTCTCTTTCTACGTTTGCAATAACAGATTGAACAGGATTTATAACTGTATCATAAACCATAAAACCAGAAGCATCGATATATTTTAAAGATCCATCTTTATCTCTATATACCCAAAGAGTAGAGTCTTTTGAAAAGTTTGGTAAAAATTCTCTGATTGCAGCAACAGCTTTCGAAGTTACTCCATACATTCCTTTTAAAGTTTCACCTACGACAGTTGGCACTGCTGCAACTGTTAGTCCAAATGATGCAAGTCTTTTATATCCTATGCCTTTTAAAATTGGATCAGCAGCTTCGTCTCTGCCTAATTGTATAATATTACCTGCTGTTCTAGTAATTTCTGCAGGAAACGACATAAAATTTCCAAACGGACTTCTTCTCATTATTTGCACAAACTCTCCAACATAGTTATAGTTTGGAACTGTATTTCGAACAATATTAGCAGATGTTTTCATTAGCTCTAAATCACTAGGCATTTTTTTAATTTTTCCTGCTTGAAAGGCTTTTGTGTATGCATTTTTATAAGTATCAAATTCGGATAAAAAATTATAAATTTTCCAAGTATCATCTTCTGCAACATAAACGTCAGATGCTTTATCATAAATAGTTTTCATTGCTTTACCAAGTCTACCAAACAATCTTTCTAAAACATTACCTCCTTTACCCATGTCAGCTAATAAACCCGCAATATCTCTTTGAGTTGCTGATGAACTTACAACTTGCTCTTCTAATAAAAATTTATAAAGAGCCTGGTCTGTTGGTGTGTTTCTGTATAATAATTGTGGTTGAATAGTGTTAAAAGCTTTTCTAAAATTTTTTACAATTGTTCTTGGATCTTTAAAAAAATTACCTGTACCCATTGTAAATTGAGATGCAGTAATAAAGTTTCTTGTGTGTGTAAAAGGGCCAAGAATAGTTTTACCAATTTGAGTTAATCCTTTTGGAACTAAAACTAAATTTTGATAAAAAACATTTTTAGCAAAATCTTCTAATAAAAGTTTCTCATTAAATTTTAATGCGTTAGCAAACTCTTCACTTGTAAAATATCCGTTTATTGGAGTAGTATAAGCTTGTTCACCTAATGGTGATTTTAAATTTAAACCTGTTCTATCTGTAATAATTTTTTGTTTTGGTAAATTAAAAACTGCCTCTGCACGGGTTGGATAAACAACTGCTCTTTCACCTGCTTTTCTTAATTGATTTGCTTCTTTTACAATATTAGAATAAAATTCATCTTTGGCTGCTAATGAAGATAAATCTTGCATAACATTCATAATTGTATTTCTTAAATTTCTTTTTATTCCAAAAAACTTTTCAAACGCTTGTAAATCTTTTTGAGATTTAATTAAATCTGTAGGTTTAAATTGATTACCTTTTAAATTATCAGCTATATTAATTATTTGAACTGCTTTGTCATCTAAAACAGAAAGACTAGATACTGGAAATTCAGGAGTTTTTGTAACAGGATTTATTTGAACGTTTTCAATAATGTCATCTATAGTATCATCTAAATTTTGTTGTGTTAAATTAACTCCTTTTTCTTTTGCATTTCTTTTAAATATTTGTTGCACCTGTTGTATTGAATCATCTGTAGGTTTATAGTTTCTCCAAGGTAGAATACTTCTGCCTCGTGCAATTTCATACTCAGCATTAAACATATTTCTCATTCTATCAGACATAATTTTTGCAAACTCTCTTGAACCTACATTTAAATTTTCACCAGCTAATATTGGATTTTTAAAATCTGCCATCTGTCTTCTTACTTTGGATAACTCTGCAACTACATCTTTTATATTTTTATTACTTAGTCCAATCTCTTTCCCAAATTTAGCAAATTCTTCTACTTTACTTGCTTCAAAACCTTTAAAATATAATTGACCATTTTTAACAGAATCATCACTTGAAACTAATAAGTCATCTAATTTATTAATTAATTTTTGTTTAGCAGGATTTGAAGTAGATATTCCAGATTCTTTTGCTACTCGATATAAAGTTTTATCGATATCTTTAATCATATCTTTAGCTGTAATAGCACCTACATTTATTTTACCCTCTACTCTTTTTATTCCTTCAAACATACTTTGAGGTTTCCCGCCTCGAGGTTCAAAAGGCTGTCTTACAAATCTATCTATGTATCTATCTAATTGATCATTACTATATTTTAATTTTTTACCTGCTTCAGATATTCTTTTTGCAACAGTATTAATTCCATAAACAATCGGTACAGATATAACAGCAGCTTCTGTTCCAAATTTAAAACGGTTAAACAATCTTCTAAAAGCATCATCGTCAGCTTCTTTTTTAGGTTCTCTATCAAGATCAGAAGGTAGAACATCAAAAACATCACCCCAAGTTCCAATGTCTTCTATATCTGCAACCATTCCAGTACCTAAACCACCACCAACAGCCACAGCTATATATTTTTGTGTTCCTGTTAAAGCATTTAATTGTTGAGCTTTCTTAGATGCTTTGACTGCATTAGCATTTGCTTTTACAACTTTATTTGCTTTTGCTCCTTTAGAATAATTATCATAAACTTTTTTTGCTTTTGCAGCACCTTTAACAGCTGCACTAGCTCCTATTCTACCTGCACCATATAATTGAGTAAAAGCTGAAGTAAGTCTACCTATCGCACTTTCTTTTACTACATCTTCAGCTCCATCTTGAATCTTACCTAAAACTGTACCATCAAAATATTCTTGTAATTTTGCAACAGCACCTTCATCTATTGGAACGTCTTCACCAGCAAAAGCATCTTTTATTTCTGCTGCAAGTGAAACAAAACCATATGGAAGTTGTATAGCTCCATTTATTAAACCAGCAACCATTGCTTCAGTTATGCTAGGATCTTCGACTTTGTAGTCAATTCCTAATTGTTTAGCGATAATTGATTTTTTTAATTCACTATCTTTTATAAGAGGTAAATACTCGTTAAATAGTTCTTGTTTTTCCTTGTTGGATAATTCTGCCATCTACCCCTCCGGATAAACTTTTGTAAAAGTCGCGCCATCCCATTTGTATACTTTTCCGTTATTTGGATTAACGTATGTTCTACCCAAAATAAATTCTTCTATGTCTATGTCTTTTGCACCATCAGCAATTGTTACTGTATCATCTTGATTTGTAATTATCAGCTCTGGATCTATGAATCCTTCGTAACTATCTTGTATCTCTGCTGGTAATTTTCCATCTTCAAATAAAACTTCTATTTGTGCTACTCTTTGAGCTTGTCCAGATGCAAGCCCCTCTTCTTGTAATTTTTCTTTTTTCTCTATAATTCTATTTGCTGGTGAATCACCTTTTAAGTAAGGACTAGCACCTTTAAGAGAATTATCTAAAAATATTTCAATAGCTTTTTCGACAGGTATATTTTTTACCTCAGCATATTTTTTAGCTCTTCTCATTAAAATATCTCTATCGGCAGCAGACATATTTTTAATAACTTGTGCTATTGCTCCTGATTTAAATTGTTCAGCTTGATCACTTTGTTGTCTTGTTAATCCAGCTGCAGTTGTCCCTGCTCGTGATAATACTTGACCAACTGATTGTAATTTAGTTGGATCTTTTGGAGCTGTTGCACCTAGAGCAGCAATAAAATTACCAATACTATCTCTTTGAGTTGGTAACATTTGTTTATATCTTGCTTCAATTAGTGGAAACGCTGATCCTGCTTCTGCATAGTTTTGTCTTAAGCCACTAGTAATACCAGTTCCTTCAGCTGCAGAACCACCTCTTCTAAACATAGGTCTTTTTAAAATGTTTGGCATACTATCTCCTTAAACTCATAATCCCACCATCAGCTTTATATTGAAAGTTTCTTTGTGGGCCTCCACCTAAACCACCATATAGTGAAGCAAAAGTTTGAGCTGCGGCTAATGCAGGATTAGTTGTCATTGGTGCAGTTGGGAATTGTGATGGAACACCTCTAGATATTCCACCAAAAATATTTGCAGCTTGTTGTATTCTTGTAAATGGATATTCAACACCCATTACGTTTCCTTGTCTTATGGCATCTAAAACTGATTGATTAAATTGTTGAGATCCTGCACCTGTTGTACCTAACGCAGCAGTAATACCTCTGTTAAATTCTGATTGACTTTGACCTAAAGTTAATTGATTAGCTATATCTTGTTGTTGTAAAGCTTGAGCTCTTTGTAAACCTTCTTGTCTTAATCCAGCTAATGTTGCAGCATCGTATATATCTCTTTGTCTTTCAAACTCAGCTTCAGCAACTTGACCTCTTCCTTGACCAAAAGCACCTTGTGATATTTGATTAGCAGAAAGTTGTCTTCTACCAGTTTCTCTTTGTTCTTCTAATAATCTTTTTGTAGAGTCTATAACTTCTGCCTGATACGGAGACATATAAGTTGAGTAAGCACTTGGATCAGATGCAGCTATAGCTTTATCTAAAAATGGTTCAAATGAAGCAACACCTGTTCCTGCACCTACACCAGTAATAGCACCAGTTTCTGGACTAAACTGTAAAGTTCCTAAACCTGCTTGCGTAGCTGTTCTTTGTTGTGCTGCTCTAACTAAAGGATCAACTGTTGCAACTTTAGGTGTAATAGTTTGAAGATCAACAGGTTGTCTTAATTCAGCAACAGTTAAATCTGATAACTGTTCAGCAAAAGGTTTTAAAAATTCAGCCGGTGCTCCAGGAGCATATGTTCCTGCTTGAAAATTTTTTCTAAGACTCATTATTGACATTAGGCTTTACCCTCATACATATTCATCATTGCGTACATTTTTTTAGCACCTTTGTTAACATCACCATCACCAGCGCCTCTTACAGCATCTGCTGTAAATACAAATTCATTATTAGATAACATTGCCGGAATATCATCTGCTTTTTCTTTAACACCAATTGGTGGTACAAATCCACCTGTTTGTCTAAAATCCATTTCTCTTACACCAGCTTGATTTTCTCTAATCGGTACTTCAGATCCCATAGCATAAGCTTCTCTAGTATCCATGATACCACCCATAGCCATGTTTTTTGAAAGTCTTTCTCTAGCTTCTTCAATTGCTTCTTGTTGACTAAAACCTGCTTCTCTTAATTCTGCTACAAGTTCCATAAATTTTTCGTCGTAACTTCCACCCTCAGCAGCTGGTGCTCTAGCTACATCTGCAATTTTTGTGCTTCTGTTTGTAACTGGTAAACTTGGTAATCCTTCTCCAGTTGTATACTGTTTACGTTTTTTTGCTTCTTCTGCTTTGTAATCTTCAAAAGCTTTTTCTAAAGCTTTATTAATTCTTTGTTGATCTTGATAAGCTGCCGTAGCTCCTACTGTTCCTCCAACAGTAGCTACTGGATTTTTACTAAAATCTTCAAATATACTTCCACCAATTCTTCCTAGTATATCTATAAAATCACCTATGCCCCCTGACTGTTCGTTCATTGGTCCTTTTCCTGTGATTCGTTCAATGTCTTTCATTGTTTCTGTTCCATCAGGTCCTGTATCTACAAATCCAGATGCTATATCTCCCATTTTCATTATCTGTTGAATGGCATCAATATCACTACCGCCTGTTGGAAAACCAAAAGTTCCAGAGCCTCCACTACCGCCACTGAATCCTCCAGTGCCGCCGTAAAAACTTAATGCTGTATCTAAATATGGATCACCTGTACCACTACCACTTGCTTGGATGCTCGCTGCTAGCTGCGGGTTACCAGAGGCTAAAGCTATAACAGAGGCAACATCTTTTGCATCCATATCGCCTACTACATCGCCAATTTTTTTAACACCTTTTTTAATAGGTTTTGTAATCTTCTTTACGATGTCTCCTAAGCCATATTGATTTCTAGGTACGGCGTTCATAATCCCGCCAGTCATATATAATTGTCGATACATTTGTCCTCTACTTATAGCCATAATTTTAAATTGTACAATTGGGGCAGGTTTTTGTTTCCTGAAATATGCTACTTTACTAGTTTTTTATACGTAGGTCAATTCTTTTTAAGGAACTCCAGGTCGTCAATTAGTCGTCCTGAATACTTATATTCCCCTACATGAGTAAGATAGTCTAGCACATATAAATGTATTTTACCACCTATTGCTGTCCATAGTTTACAGAACCCAAAATCCTCTCCATAATATCGCTTAGTTTCAGGTTCATGAAAGGTGTCAAAAAGGTTGTAGAAATAAGGTTGAGTTTTCTCTTGTCCATTTATGATAGTGGGTTGATTAATTTCTCTATCAGGATAAGCCTTAAACATCTTTTCAAATACATGTTTTTTAACTAACATACATCCTGTTGGAGCATGAGTTACTTCAGCCACTCCATTTGATACAACTATTCTATCTTTGTTTTCTAACTTTATAGGCCAGGTAAAACCAAGTTTATTTAAGGCATCAGGTTTTGGTACACCATCTTTTGATCTATTTGTTCTATAATATAACTTATCCCAATCTATACATTTTAAAGGGTATGGTGCAGCTATTACATCTTTATCTGCTTCAATCATTTTTTGAATAGTTTTAAAATCAAACTCTATATCTGAGTCTATAAATAAGAAATGAGTATAGTTTGTTTTTTCACATTCTGTAAAAAAATTAGCAACAGATAGATTTCTACCCTGTGTTACTAAAGAAGACTTTAATAATGAAAAACTAACAAACCATTGTCTAACCATACATTCTTGTTGAAACTTTAATAAAGATTGTGTGTAATGAATAGAGCATTCATTATGTACAGGAGTCGCTAAAAATATAGTTGGTTTAGTATTTTGATTCGCCCAGATAGGTTTACTTGGATCCTGCATTAATTACTCCTGTTAAAAATTTACCCCAATGTTGACCTTGTTTTGTCCAAGAATAATATTCATCTACATAATCCATTTGAGTTGTTAAATGTTTTTTAACACCCTCTGAATTTAAATTACCTGCAATAGACTCTATGGCAAATGCAAAATTTACAGCTAAATTAGTATATGATTTTTGATATGGTACATAAGTTGAAAATTCTGCACAAGTTTCATACAGAGCTCCATAATCAGTTGTAATCATATATAGTCCTGCTGCCATAGCTTCTAATGCAGATATACAAGATGTCTCCTCCCATATACTTGGAAAAGCAAATATATCGTAATTACATAAATTTTCTTTTATATATTCATTTGGTTTGTATCCAATATAATTTACGTTTGGTAATTTTGCTGCTTGTTCATACAGTTCTTTATAGTGATGATCATTCTGTTCAAAAAATGATTTACCATATACTTCACAAGAAGAATATACATCTAACTCTATATTTGGATTTTTAATAAGTTGCATTGCATACAACATTACATTTAAACCTCTCCAAGGAGTTGGATGAAATATTAATTTTATCTTATCTTTTTTTGCGTTTAAATCTTTTCTCTTAATATTATCAACACCATTCTTAATAACCAAAGATTTATCAGTCGGTATATCAAAAGCATTTCTAAATTTTTCATAGTTCCAATGACTGTTAAATACATACCAATCATATTTTTTATGATTGTTTTTATCTTTAAACCAAGGCGCTAAATTAGCTTGATCATAAGAATTCTTTTGCCAAAGTATATTTGGTTTAGATGGATGTAATGGTATTTTTTCAGGCACAGATGTACATATCTGTACTCTATCTAATATCTCAGCGCCAACATACTTTCGAAGATATTCAAACTGTAATTCAGTTCCACCTCTAGGATTTTGGTTTATCACTCATCACCTTCTGAAGTAAATCTAGTCCTTTGTTAGTGACTCTTACTGTCATGTCCACAGCTAAATCTTCTTCGTTATGATTTTGTAAAAACTCTTCCTTAGATTTATAAGTCTTATTTGTTGACTTACTTCTATACGTATTAGTTGTTACTGTTTCTATTTCTGGTATCTCTTTATCCATTCTCTTGCGACCTATCAATTCTTAAATGACTAACAACGCCAGTTATTTTATTTGCGGTGTTAGCTTGCAATTTTATAGCATCTCCTGCCTGTAAATTCAATACCCCAGCTAATAAATTTATTGTGGTATTTTGTACAGCAGTATGACCTATTCTAGTGCTATTAAGAAAAGTGTCGACTTCGACTGCGCTATTGTCTTTCTCATTGCACTGTATAGTTTTAACAATTGCAACTGAACTAACATTAACAGTTAATACAGTAGTTAAGTTTGTTGTTGTTAAATCGTATGTTGATCTTTCGTAAAAATTAGCCACTTAAAAACCACTCCGTTCTACTTGCTTCATCTTTTAAATCTTTTTGATATCCAAAATTTAATTCGTTTTTCATTGTATCTAAACCTTCACGTAATTGTCTTTCGTTAGATTGACTATACTCATCGCTTGGTTCGTTTATGATAGCTGTAATTTTTGCCATTATCTTCTTCCTCCTGCTTTTACATCTAATCTCAAAGTTCCATATCTCCAAGATTCATTGACTGCATCATTTTCTATTTTTAAACTAACCTGTCTTCCTCTGACTCTGGTGCTTACAAAGTCTGTTGTAGTAGTACACGTAAATGGACCAGTAATCAATGGGCCATTTGGATCTGATGCTTTTGCTTCATTTGGATAGTTTCTAAAAAACATTGTTACTTTTGCATTTCCTTGTAAATTTTTAAAGTCAGGAATAAATCTAGATACTCTCATTATATCTTCACCACCTCCTCGTAAGTCAGCGCCATTATTAGTGTTAACAATATCATAATCTCCTGATTGAATAAACGATGCAATAACAGTTGCATTACCAGAAGCATCTACTTCATTTACTCCTGTTTCCATAGACCAGTATTTTGTAGCTCCAAAAGTATTTGTAACTCCATTAACAACTGGAAACGTTGGAGTTGTAGTTGTTAAATATTCAGTAGCGTATGGATCACCATAAGTTACAGCATCTTGATAAGTCGTTCTAGATAAAGAACCTGTGGTCCAAGCTTGCTCTGCATAATTATACACAACTGTTCTATCAATTTGTGTCGATCCGCTTTTTGCATAAAACCAACCTATCTCATTATAAAGTGAATTATAGTATGCATACGCAATTTGATTAGCACTCACATTATAACCTAAGTTAGTTCCTGAAGTTGTAAAAACAAAATCTTCTACAAGTGATGGTATTGTTTTAACTGTACCATCGAACATAAAAAAGCTTCCATTGTATCCCATCCAATATACAGCCCCTTGAGCAAAGACGGCAGCATGTTGACCTAAACATCCACAGTTAGAACCTACTTGTCTAATACTAAAAGTAAAAGGTGGACCAACAAATTGTATTTGATATGCAGCTTGATCTGTTAAAACTAAAACATAATCTTTACCTTGAACAGCTGTAATAATTTCATTACCTTGGTCAATTAAAAATGTACCTGCTGTATTAGTAGCTGTTGGTTGATATGTGCCTATACTTTCTTGATCTGAAAATCTAATAAACATTTTATTTTGAGATGTAGAATCTCCTAGTGTATCTAAAGTTCCTATTAAAAATAAATGTCTGTCTCTATCAGAAACAAGACTCATTAAAGATTTATCAGGAGCTCCTGATACAGCTGTTGCTCTGGTATCTAATGCAGAGGCTGCAGTTGGACTCCAAGAAAATGTTTTACCATTTCTAACTGTTGCCACTAATAACTGACCAAAGTTATCTAGTGACCAGCTGCCCGCATCTAGCTCCACGTTTGTAGTAGAAGCTTCTTCTCCCCACTTTTCTGATCCCCATGTATCAACACCCCAACCATAAGCAGGTGTTTGTTTGATTGGACCAATTGTTACATATTTATTCATTGTTGCTGAACCAGCAGAAGACATACCCGATCCAGTTTCATTTGCTGGCATCGTTATTGTAAAAGTATTAGTTGTTGGTTGAGATATAACTTCAAAAGGATTTGTTGTAAAATTAGCATCGGTAAAAGATGTAGCTCCACCACCAGGTAAAGTTACAGATTTAAACTTTACATAATCTCCAACTACGACTCCATGACCTGTTAGATTAACAGTTACTGTAGGTGAGCCATTAGAAGATGTAAAGGTTACTCCAGTTTGATCAGCGTCAAGAGGTGTAATATCATAGAAAGCACCCTCGTAATAAATAACCAGAACTTTAGAAGTTCCGATTGCAGAATATTTTTTACCTGTTAAATCAGTCCAAGTATGCTGATCTCTGGCAGGACCTGATAATAGGGATGCAGTAAGTTGAGTCCAACCACCTATTTTTTCAGGTTGGCCATATCTAAATCTTACATTATCTCCATCTACCCATTGGCCCTCGGCACCAGTGTCAGTATCTTGTTTATTAAAACCGGCTTTAAATTGTATCTTCTGAAGCATAGCACTCTACTATATAGGCTTTTTAATTTTTTGGTAGTATTATATTCCAATCCAGCTCGGATATCAAATCTTCTAAATGAACTTTTTTCACGCGATTTTCTTTTAAATATTGATGCAGCTCCTCTGTGTCCACCACCACATATTGATCTTTAATATCAAATACGATTTTATCAGCTTTGGTTTTAAACGATCCTAGTTTTTTATTATTTTTTAAAGGTCTTAAATCAAATTTCCAAATACAATCTGATCTAATTTTTAATGCACCGGATATATTCCAGAGTTCTTTTTTCTGTGAAGCTTTAGGGTAAGATATATTAGATAATAAATTAACGAAATTTAACACTTAAATCTTTGAGTCTAATTCTTAATTCAGCATTTTTTTCTAGCATTTTTTTATTTATCTCTACTATTTCTTCTATCTGAATATCTTTTACTTCTAGCTGTTGTTTAAATCCTCTGTTTAAAGCAACTTCTGTTTTTTTTACAGCATTTGCCATTTCTAGCTCTTCTTGTAATTCTTGTACTTTCGTTTCTAGTTCTTTTATTATTATGTCTTTATCCTTCATATGGTAGTCCTAAATGTTTTCGTTTATCAAATTTAATGTGTCCTTTTTTTCTTGCATTATTATAATGCAAAAAAACTTGAGAGCAATGCATTCCTTTAAAAGGTTCACGCCAATGCTTTAACAAACAACCTTTATATATCAACATATCTCCAGGTTTTAAATTAACTTTATGTTTTTTAGATTTACTTTCTAAATATATTGGCCATTCTTCTCCCCCTAAATTCATAGTCGTAGATACTTCACAACTCATTCTATCTATATGTTTTGCTAAAATATCTCCGTATTTATATATTCTAAAATAAGAATAGTTAGGAACTAATTTCATCCCTGTCTTTTTTTCCATCAACGGAAGTAAAGCTGCTAACAAAGTTTCCATAGCTATATCGCCATAGTGTGAATAAGTATTTGGAACTTGTCTATCTTTCCAAGTACCCCACATACCAAGATCCTCATCTAGTTTATCTTTACTTTGTAGATCTTTAGCTACTTCTCTTTTTAACATTGTGTAATGAAATAAAAACTGAGCCATATCTGGATCTAATGCTTTCTTAACAACTACAAAATTATCTTTTTTAAATGTGCTCAACTTTATCTCTACTATGTAAATATTTATTTTGTATATTATCAAAATCTACATTCCAAGAAACAATAGACTTTGTTTTTTTACTTTGATTTCTAGCTGATCTATGTATTAACCAACAAGGAAAAAATACCATATCTCCTTCTTCTACATCAACTGTAAAACTTTTATTTAAATTATCAGGAAAAAGAAATTCAGTCGTAGGTGAATTTTTATCTAATTCTAAATAATACGTCCCTGTATAGTTTCCATCGTGTACGTGCCAATTATGTAAATCTTGATTACCATATTGTTGATACCAAAGTTTATGTAATTTTATTCCTGCATATCCAAGATGTTCTGCAAACAATTTTAAATGTTGATAAAAAGAATCACCTGCAAGTTTAATCCAAGGTCTCTCCCAGTTGTTAGCTTGTGGCCAATCACTTTTTAATAGTTGATCATTATAGTAATTATCTTTAGCTGTAAAAGCTTTATCAGGTCCTTCTTCCCAACATTTAAGAATTTTTTTCTTAAATTTTTTATGGTCCTTAAATTTTTGTTTTAGTATTAAACTATTAAATTTATATTCTTGCATATCCTTCAATATTAAAATTAAACGAGATAGATATTCTGTTTTTCTTACTATAATTCCTAGTTACAAAATGAGGTATGTAAGAAGGAAAGATAATAAATTTACCTACTTCTGGCTTTATTTTCCAACGACTCATTGTAACATCATCTGTTAAATGTTGAAATACAAAATATCCAGACTTAGCATCGCATTGTAAATAATAAACTCCAGAAAAAGTAGGGCTAGTGCTCATGTTTTCTCTAATAAGATGATCATGTAAAGTTGTGCTTTGATTAGGTAAATGTATTTGTGACCAATATCTTGATACAGATATTTTACCTTTGTAATATTTAGAAAGCTCACTAACTATTGTTCTTAATATTTTTTCTAATTCTTTGTGTGTGGGAAAATCAGTATCTTCATGATAACTATCTGTTTCATCTTCTGATGCAGACTTTCCTGTTTTAAGTATATGCTTTACTAATTCTTTGTTATTAACACCTTCAATACGTCCGTGATGAAAAAATACTTCGTGTAATACTATCTTATCCATTAGATACCTCTGGATCAAAGTTATAAGAAAATACAATTCTTTTATCTTTTATTTGTTTTGGATCAACAGCATGTGATATATGACTTCTAAATATAACTAGTCTTCCTGATCTACAAGAATACTCACACTGAGCATAACTTAACTCATTTAATTTAATGTCATTGTAGTTTTGTAAATTCATACCTGTGGGATTTTTCATATCAAGAAAAGGATTAGCAAAGATTGTAGGTTGATCATTTTCATTAGCTTCTAAATAAAATACACAAGATATTGTATATCCATAATGAGAATGAAAAGGTTGTCCTTTACCTATTGGATAATCTAAAACCCAAGACTCTTTAGGTTCGTATGTATGTTTAAAACAGTGAGCCTTTGCATATTTATTAATATTATCAGTTATCCATTTATTTAATTTATCAAATTTTTTATTCTTATGTATTTGTTCATAACATAAACCATTGTCATCATATTTAAATTTACTAAGTATTTTTTTATATTTATCTTTAATATCATCAATAAAAGGACATTCTATTGATCCAATAGTTACAGGAAACCAAGTTTGAAGAGTTAAAGGGTTCATTTAAAAGGAGCTCCAATATTCCAAATAACTAAACTATACCTAGTCCCAGATGTAACAGGTTTTACTCTGTGCCAAAGATAACTAGGAAAAACAACAATTGATCCTCTTTTTTTTATTTCTTTAACAACACGACGTGCAGGTTTACCGTTATTTGTATTTCTAAAATCAAACTCTAATTCACCACCTTTATAATTTTTGGGATCAGATAATGAAACAGTGACTGATAGTTTTCTAACTTTACCATGAAAATTAGGTTCGCTAGGTTTATCATATGGTTTCATATAGCTGTCACAATGCCAACCATAGTGTCCGCCTTTTTCATAAATAGTAAATTGACAGCTTTCAGCCCAACTTAAATCATAATTCCATTGAGCATTTTCATTTGCTTTATGTATAAAAGGATTAATTGTATCGTATATAAATTTATCATTCATCCACACAATACTAGAATCTCTAACTTGCTTTAATTTAGATAAATCTTTTTTTGTTAAATTCTTTTTTACTTTTCTTCTTTTTGAAACTTTCTCTTCTTCATGAGTTATACCTAATAATCTTTTTCTTTCTAAAGCTTCATTAATAACTTTATCACAAAATTTATTCGAAAGAACGTTGTCAAAGTACCAATAATAATATTGTAGATTCATAACTGTCTAAAACAGTTATATAATATAGGTTTTTAAAGTCAATGATTAGGCTGCAACCCAATTTAGAGCTGATGCATCCCAGTTAAAACGATTCTCACTTGCATCAATATAGTACCACTGACTGCCAGATTCGTCCCATTCTGCAATATCTTTTTGTTCAGTTGTACAGTTTTCACCATCAGGTGATGCAACAGGTGCCTCCCATTCCCAAGATGTTTCATTTAAAGTCCAGCTTGCAAAAGGTTGTGGTAGATAAAAAGCATTTTTAGCTTCATCCCATACAAAACCTATACCAGCTCTTTGACCTCTAAAAGATCCATCTTCAGAACTTTCAACCCATTTAGTTGCAGTTACTGGAAGTCCCGCTTGTCCTTGAAACCATGCTGCAGCTTCATTAGATTGATGTCCGCCATTAGCAACAACATCAGCATCTTCAACCATAGCTGATTCAATCACTTGGTTATTTGAATTTACTGCACAAAATATTGACATAATTAAGTTACCGTTAGAGTTCCCGAAGTGTTAAATGTTATAACAGTTTCTCCAGTCGGTAATACGTTTACAGAATTTGAACCTGGTGATGCAGCAAATAAACCTGCTCCATCTGCTGGTGCTCTAATAAATGCAATTCCTGAACCTCCTGGTCCACCATTTGCGAAACCGTTGTTTCCTCCGCCTCCGCCAGATCCAGTATTTCCTCCGCCGGATCCACCATTTCCATTTCCAGCTGAAGCGCCTCCTCCAGATCCTCCTGGAGCTCCGCCTCCGCCACCAGCTTTTGCAACCGGTGATCCTGAAATATTACTTGTAGTAGAAGATCCACCATTTTTTCCAGATCCTACTCCGCCGGATCCGCCACCTGCGCCGCCATTGTTGGCGCCTGGGTTATTTGTAGTACTTCCATTGTTACCTTCTGGGGGTGAATAACCTCCAGCGTTTCCCGTTCCGGCAGCTCTTTGAACACCACCTCCACCTGATCCTCCAGGGTTTGCAGTTTGTTCAGCAGCAGTTTCACCACCGCCTCCGCCAGTTGTTGAAATTTTAGTTGTGCCTTCTTGACCGCCAGGATTAAAAGTTGATCCTCCTCCTTCAGATGAGAATCCTGAACCACCGCCACCAATATTAACTGGGTAAGTAGTTCCTGGTGCTAGTTGTAGCATTGTTCCGCCAGGGAAAGAAGTTCGGTATCCGCCGGCTCCTCCGCCGCCGCCACCGCCACGGCCTTTTCCCCCTCCGCCGCCGCCAGCAACGACTAAATAATCTACTAAATAGTCAAAGCCTCCGCCGGAAGTCATTCCAAATGCTTTTAATGATGCAGCACCTCTAGTTGTAAATAAAGGCATATTTTACTTTCCTCCTATTACGCGAACTGCGTTTGTGCGCCAAGAACAGTAAAAGTAGCGTCAGCAGTTTTAATAGCTGTAAAAGTATAAACATCGTTTGATGTTTGGTTTCCAGAGTCTGGAGCTGATCCACCTTGATACTCAACAGTAACAGCTGATCCGTCTATTTTCACTGCGTTAACGTAGTAAGCAGTTGCATGTTGTTTTGAAATATATGCAAAGGAAACAGAATCACCAACTGCCATCACTGAGTTTAGTGAGTTAGAACCATCACCTCTCATGTTAACTGTAATGTTTGCCGTAGCTGGTACAGTATCTAATCTAACAGCTGAAGTTAACAAATCTAAGTTAACGTTTGAAGTGAAAGTACCATTAACCGTTGCTCTTTCTTTTAGAGCTTCGATTGATCCTGGACTTCCTATTTTAATAAATTTATTTCCTTTTGATTGAATATCTAATCCAACATTAGTTTCACCAGTTGCAGCGATTGTAGGATCATTTCCTGTTGCTGCGTTTCCAATAGTTATTTCATTAACTGCTGTACCTGCTTTTGTGAAAGTTAATAATTCATTTCCTGAATCGTCTTGAAGACCATGTGCAGTATCAAATTGAATGTTGTGTGAATTAGTATCTAAATCTGCAGAAAGTTGTGGAGTATAATCTGATGCAAGATCAGTTAAACCTGTATCAACAACATTAGTTCCATCTGAATAAAGAATTTTTGTAGTTTTTTCATTATCACCAAAAGTTACACCAGTACCTGATACTGTTTTAATTGTTAGTGTAGATGTTCCACCTGTTGAATTTTTTACAATGTAAACTTTTTCTATAGAATCAGGGACTTTAACTTGACAGTCTGCTGAAGGTGTTCCTGTAATATCTATAACAGCGTTTTTACCGTTTGATATAACACCATTAGAAAATGTTAAAGTTATTGCATTTGTAGAAGCAACTGAAATAGCTTCTCTTCCTGCGATAGCTTGTTGTAAAATGTTTAAGTTTGTATTAGTGATGTCACCCCAAAGACCAGCTTTTTCACCGGTAACCATCAATTCTAATTTTAGATCTCCTGAATAACTTGATGCCATAATTTTTTATCCTTATTTTGTAATTTTACTAAATTTAAGCGGCGGTGTCAATATCATTCCAAGTGACACTACTTCCGGTGTTGACAATCTGCCAAGATTGTACATTAGTGCTTCCAGTGGTAATTGTCAATCCAATACCTGTTAAATCTACTTCAGCTGAAGCACCTGCTACTGCTGTTCCTACACTAATATTTAACTGTTGTCCAGTAGTACTTGCAAAAGTTACAGCATCTAATTCAGCCTGTCCTTGTGCAATATTTACTTGTTGACCAGTTATATCAACTTCTGCGGTTCCTGATACTGAGCCTAATCCTAAGCCCATTGTCATACCAATACCAGTTACCATAGCATCTGGAGAAGGATCTACTGTTCCTTCAGCGGATGTTAATCCTAAACCAGTTAGTTCAACATTTGTTACAATACCAACATCTGTAACGTAATTTCCACCCCACTCTTCGTTTGTTGTTCCACCCCAAACTTTTGTACCCCAAGGTTCTCTAATACCTGAAGTTATTCCTAATTCTTGTCCTGTTAATGATACAGAAACCCAAATACCTTCTGCACCCCAAACTTCTACACCCCAATCATCACGGCCCCAACCTTGTTCGTTTTGTGCAACAACTGTACCAACACCAATATTTAATTGTTGACCTGATGTCATTGCATCTGGAGCTGCATCAACAGTTCCTAAACCAACATTTAATCCAATTCCTGTTACATCAACTTCTGCTAATCCAACTGCAGTAGCTGTACCAATTGATAAATTTAATTGTTGACCTGTTATATTATTTTCTACATCGACTTGTACTGTTCCTGTACCTATACCAACATTTAAACCTAAACCGGTAACTAGAACGTCACCTTGAATACCCCAACCATTTTCACCCCAAGCTTCACCGCCCCATCCAGCATTTATTTCACCGGATATAGCAACAGAACCTGGACTAACATTTAATTGTTGACCAGTTGGTATGACATTGAAATTTTGAACATTACCCCATTGACCAGAGTTCCAACTTAATGAACCCCAACCTGGAAAAGGAAAGCCTGCTGCAGAACCTAAGCCTGAGTTTAAACCCAAACCAGTAGGCGCAGCTATGGCGTCACTTTGTTGACCCCAAAGTCCGCTGTTCCAACTTAGTTGACCCCAAGCATTCGACATAATAGGAAAGACCTCCTATTACGCGTTACCAATTCTAAGAATCGCTGCTGAAGTTGTGAAAGCCGGAAACTGAATAGTAAATGTTCCAGAAGTTGCTGTTTTGTCTGCACCAAAATTTAAAACTGCAACAGCATCAGTAGTGTTTGTACCACCACCCATTGTTGTGTTGTAAATTAAAGCACCTCTAGCTGTAATCGTTACACC
>Ga0209232_1000193_pt1 | contig 38395 bp, 54 predicted proteins | sample ETNvirenome_2_60_FD_184066 | JGI IMG/M metagenome (GOLD analysis project Ga0209232, IMG submission 184066) | Marine viral communities from the Pacific Ocean - ETNP_2_60 (SPAdes) (version 2) | ecosystem: Environmental > Aquatic > Marine > Oceanic | place: Pacific Ocean | collected 2013-06-22
TGTTCCAGTCATTTTTTTTCTTTCTGCATTAACTCCGCCTGGTGCAGATAGTTTGCTGCGTCATCGTAATTGTCTTGTTTAAAAGATTGTCTGGTCCTAATAAGTTTAGCTGCTACATACATACTGGCGACCAGATGACCTGGTATGTCTTTTTTTAAGCCGAGTAGAGATGACCACATTCTACCAATATTTGTCATATTGTTTTCGAATGAGCCATACTCTAGCTCTTTTGTTTGACGGATTTGTTTAAGCTTTTCGTTTAGCATTTTTATCTTTGTTAAAATCTACATAAGCTTGATCAATAAAAAATGAGGCTGTCTTGGCCATACTTTGTGGCATCTCAAATTTCTTATCAGACATCTCACGAAGTTTTTTGTAAGTGTCCATGTTCAAGGCTATGCTTTTAAATTTATCCGTGTCCATTTTTTACGTCTCCAAACTGGCTGGATCAAAAGCAGTACCAGCATTATTTTCTTCAAGTGGTTCTACTCGGTGCATCCAATAATAAGGAGATCCTTTTGGAAGTTTACCAGTTCCAGAAGCTTCAGCTTTGTAGCCTCCAATTCTAAACTTTTGACCATCAGGTAAAGTTATTGTTCCTTTAAGATCATAACTTTTAGGATTTTCTTTATTCTCATTTGGAAATATAACTCCAAGTGATTTACGTTCTTTTTGTTCTTCAGCCATTTTTAATTATTCCTTTAGTTTCAAGTTGATTTTTAACCTTGTTAAAATCTAATAAAAATTTTCCATAATACTTTGGACTTAAATCTTTTAAGTCTTGCATTAGGTTTTTATTATCTGTTATCCAAGAGTTATAAGAGCCGATATGTGAAACTTTACCAAGATCGACTAAAGCTGATGTGAGTTTTTTCTCACTTTCAACAATTTTGTTTTGAACATTTATTGCCTGATCAACTTCTTCAGCTGACGCAATATTATCATTAGTTATTGCTAAAAACGCAGCACAACGACCTACCGCAGAACTTTCGCAATTTTCCAGAGCTGATGTATTGTTAATTCTTGAGGCTGCTCTAAATTCTTCTGCTAATCCTGATGATACATGAACACCGTCTATATAAGCATCTGCTTGAACGACAACTCTTTTATCGTCATGGTGTATTAATGTAGTTTTTATATCAAGATCTTTACCTAGATTTCTTCGAAGTATTGCTACTCTTGGTGCTACTGTTGCATATTCTTTGCCATGAATAGGTATTGTGGTGCTTTTAAGATTTTTTTTAAAATCGTTAATAGCTTTTATTAATTTATCATCTGACATATATAATAACCTCCTATAATAATTGTTGAATAAGTGATGATTGATGGAGAAATCAAATTGAACTCCATATTTTTTTTGCTTTATTTAAAAATTCATGTCCAATGTTCCAGTAAAAACTTTCAAAATCTGGATCTACGTCTCTAGCGATTTCTTGTAAAATCATCTCTGGTTCTTCAAGATCAATATGTCTTGCAAGTAATCTTTCAATTCGCATACAATCTTTAACAAGAGCTTCATAATAAGTATGTAAATTTTTAGGTTCAAGATCTGCACAATTCTCTTTTGTAAAAACTTGAAAACCGTCTGCTGTTACATAAACCAATTTAGGATTGCATGGCTTTTTAACTTCAGCATAGAAACCTAATTGTTTAAGATGATTTTTACTTGGAGAAGATGGCAGCCGAGCCAGAGAGAAACTACGGCTACCGTCTTTTTTAATCTTACCTGGTGTTTGCCAGGTAGTTTTCAATTCAAGGACCGAAAGGAACAGAGCATCGCTTGAAACATGAGAAGGCGATGATGCACCAGTAGATTGCTCTACTGATTTAAAATCCTTGAAATGAAGATCGGTTCTTCCAACAATCGGAAGAGAAAGTCTTTCGTCAACATGATTAATACTATCTTCAGCAACTACATCAGTTGCTTTACTTGCACCAAGTTGATCGAATACTATAAAAGCTTGTTGTATTGTTTGAGGTATAGTCTCTAAATATTTTTCTTTTTTATCTTTATCTTTGTCATTGACTGGAACATAATTTGAAAATTTTTCTATAGCTTTTTCAATAGCTTCTTCTTTAGATAATTTTTTATGTTTATGTGGAGCTAATTTTTTTTGATTAGGATTAAAAGACCATATCGTATCTGCATAATGCCATTGAACAGCATCTCCTACAGCAACACCAGCAGCCATGTTAGCGTTGCCATCAAACATACGTCTTTCTTCTTGTGTGCAAAACAATCTTGAAAAAACATAAAAGCCTAATGGCAACTGTGCAGCAGATGGAGAGTGATGATTAATTTTTAAAAGCTTATTTAATTTTGTAAAGCTATCTAGTTGTAGATCTTGTAAAGGATCTGAAATTTTATTTTTTAATATCATAGGTTGGGTATATTCCTATGAAATAAATTATTGTATGTGAGTATGCTGACTTTGCTTTAAGTCTTATGCTTTGTGTAATTTAGTTGGTTGCTTTGTTTCCTGAGTTTCCTGACTTTCCTCTGGAAACATATTTTGTTCTATATACTTAATAACTGCGTCTCTACGGTATAAAATAATATTACCATCTTTAAAAAATCTTGGTCCTCTTAACTTTCCATAATCTTTACTGCATTCTCGAAGGTGTGAAAGTGTTTCTGTTGGTATTCCAAATTCTTTAGATACTGCTTTAGGTGTTATAAATTGTATGAGCTGATGAGGAAGATAGGATTTAAGCAAGTTTTTTAGCCTCAACTATTGGTATTACTTCTGCTGTAATATTTTCTGGTTTAAAAGCTTTTATAATTGAAACCGCATCTGGCGTTATATCACTTTTTATTATTTTTATATCTGCTGTTGGATCTATATTTATAATTCGTCTTTTAGTTCCATAAATTTGATAAATACCTAAATAATATCTGTACTCGTCAATTAAATAATCGTCTTGTTGTGGTCCGCCAAGTATTCTTTCTCTAATATAACAAAATTTATTATGAGCATTAGCATCAATAGTATTTTTATGATCATAGTAAGCTATCCAATTATTAAAAGGAGAAGTATCAGGACCAACAACTTTAATAGCTTTTAAATCTTCTGAATATAATTCTCTTGGAGCTTCATGTGTTTCAAAATAATCTGGAATAAATACTTTACCATTTTTTAAATTAACATTGGACCAGCAAGTCATTTGTGGTGCATCAAACATTAATGATGCTGGATCTACATTAATTTTTTCTGCATACTCAATAGCTTTCTTTTTTGTAAGCTCAAGATCGCCTTTTAAAATTTTATATAAAGTTGATATACCTTTGTCTGTTACAATGTCTTTAACATTAAGACCTTTAGTTAAAAATAAATCATTTAAAATATAAGCAGTATCATTCTTGTTTTTGTTAGCTGCTTTCCATTGTCTATTTAATTCATTACGTTCACTATTTTTTAAATATCTTGAAGCTTCTTTATAAACTTTACTTTCAACACCTTTAATTATTTTGTTGCCAAGTTGTAAATATTTTATTTGAACTTCTGCTTCAGGAATTATATTTTTTTTAGTAGGTGCTTTCCTAATTACTATAAATTGTTTATGATAAGTATCTAAATCCGCATTGTAATAATCTTCATAATTATCAAAAGGATCTATACCTTCATGCCTTGTTGTAAAAAAAACTGATGCTTGTTTTTTCATGCAAATTTAAACCTTTTAATAAGTTTTATATTTTTTTTGTATTTTTCAATATTATGACTATAAAATTCTTTCATTAATTTTTCTGAAGGTCTAATATTTATAATCTTTTTATTGTTCAGCTCTTTATCTTGAGGATCTAAAACAATAAAACTTTTATTTTTAAAACAATCATTTAAAATTTTTTCAATATGACGATCAGATTTTTTTATATATCTTTTTAATTTTTCTAAATAAATAACTTCTTTTTTTGCAGAAAAATAAATAATATAATTTAAGATATTCCATCTATAAGGATCTTGAACAAAATAAGATAGTAAAGGAAATTTTTTAAAAGAATTTATAAACGTAAGGTTATTTCTTGCAAAACTAGCTGATAAGCCAAAAGCAGTTTCTAATTTTAAATTATAATTAAGTTTTTTAAAATCTCGTTTGGAGTTGTTGATTATATTGTTTGCTCTTTTTTTAAAAATGTTTATTTGTTTTTCACTTAAAGTCATAAATTAACTTTCCATACCAGTAGTAGCCGCTAGTATTTTTAAGAAGATTAAATTTTTTAATAAAAAAACAGTCAATGCTGTTAAGCCAATAATTAGCATTCCTAAATTTATGGTGTTTGTATTTATCCATGTTCTGATCTCTTTCTTTAGTTTGTTTGTTATTATCTCTTTGATTAAGTGATAATAGTTCGCAACTAAATTATATAGAGAAACTTTTGCACCATATTGAGACGACTGGTTTATATATAAATTCATAGGATTTATTTATACATTAATATAATTAAATCAAGAAAATTCTCTGATATGAGAAAATAATATTTGACTATCTATCTGTATAAATTAATGGCTAAAAACATGGTAAAACAAGTCTATTTCAAAGGCGTTAAATTTAGTGGTTACTCAAATTGGCATAGACAACAGCATAATTCACTTCATTTCTCGGATATTGACCAAGTTTCAGCTTGTAATGCTTGTTTAAAACCGCTTTTTCTTGTTGAAACAGTATTTAATAACGGTCAAGGCTTTAAAAAACCTCATAAAGTAACTAAAAATTTAGCTGAAATGGCTGGAATACCAGCATTTGTGCTTTGGTATAAGATGGTAGGCGACATGATGATTAACTTTCATGTTAAGAAAATAGCTCCAGATTATCCAGGTGGCTATAACTCCGAGCCTAGATTAATAGATCCTGGCGACTGGCTTGAGTATTTAGAATTTAAGCAAGTGGAGCATTATCCGCATTGCACCAACAAAGAATTATTTATCAAAAAACTTAAAGAAGATCCAAGAGCAAATAGGAGGAAAGCTTATGCGTCAATTCTATATTAGTGATCCAGCAATATTTGACCTGGAAATGTCTCCATTTGATTTTAAATTATATTCTTATCTTTGTAAAAATTATGATCTTAAAAGATTAACTCCGTATGTAAGAATGGTTGATTGTGCTGATCATTTTATAGTTCCATTACCTAAAATTAAGGAGGCTCTGCAAAGATTATCTTTAATGAATATTGACTACAAACCGTTGATTACACATAAGAATTTTACTTACTTTGATATGCCAAGATACAAGCATTTCTTGCAAAACATAAAATTTCAAAAGAATTTTTCAAACAGAGGTTTCAATAAGGTTAAGCAAAACATTTATACTTATCAAAACGGAGAATATGACAGCTGAACTACAACTTAAAAGCTCCGTATATGCTCTTAGCAATGTAATTAATTTAATTGATGAGGCAGCAAGGACAGAAAGGTTTTTAAGCGGTCCTAAGCCTCCTAGAGCTGCTAGTATGTATCATTTGCTTGAGACTACCTATATGCAAGGCGACTGGGCTTATTATGAGAAGAAATTACTAAAGCTTAGAGCAACACCTAGACAGATTACCAGGTGGGAGTTTGCGATAGATTGTTTAACTGCAATAGAGAGAGATATTTCGGAAGATCCTTTACTTGATAGACAAATAGTTTGGATGAAAGCTAATAGGTTTAAATGGACAGAAGTTGCTAAACATTTTGGTTTTACCAGGCATCAGATTAAAAATAGATATACAAAAGTCCTAAGTAGGTTGTGTGATAAAATAAAAAATAATAATAAAAAGTATTGCAATCTTAACAGAATTTTATATTTATTGGATTAATCTTCAAATCTTTTTATAAAAATAATAAACATATTAAACAAAGTTATTATCCTAGTATTGCAAATCTATCTTTCGCTAGTATAATTAGCTTTTAGTACAAGACTAAAACCGTTCTGGTACGGATTTAAGATTTAGAAAATAATTATATATAAATTTCCAAAACCGTTTATGGCAGCTAGACACAAATATAGACTTCAATGTCAAACTATAAATAAACAAAATAAACTTCCTTGCAAAGCTTCTGGTATTCTAATGAAGAATGGTAATATTAGATGCAGAATGCACGGAGGCTGGTCGAATGGCCAGACTACGATGGAAGGCAAGATCAAAGCTTATAGAAATTTACCACAATTTAAAAAACTGAATGACGAAGAAATTAGAACTTACATCGCAAATAAGCGATGACATAGAACGAATGCTAATGAATGGAACTAGCTTAGTTGCCATTTGCCAAACCAAAGGTAGTCCAAGCTTATCTAAAGTTTATGATTGGATGAGAACGGATAAAGAGTTTTCAAATAAGATTATGAATGCTCGTAAGATAGCAGCTCAAACATATCTTGATAAGATGATCATTGAGTTAGAGAATGCAGATGCTAAGAACATTGCAGTTACGAGAGAGAAGCTAATACATTACAGATGGTTAAGTAGTAAGCTGATTGCAATCTACGGAGACAAGCAACAAGTTGAGGTAGATCAGAAGATAGATATTACTTGGAATATATCTGATGATAAGACTTACGAGAATGAGATTAAGAACGTGAGTGAGGTGGGTAGCTAACACACAAACATAGCTCTTGCACACGACATGAGGTTGGAATGATTCTAATGTGCAGACATAATGTAAGTGTTGGTCCTGAATGTTACCTATGATGTTACTTGTTTTTAATTAAGTCTTTTGTTTCCTGGAATGTGTGGTCGATTAGATAACGACTTCTACCTTTTGGCGAAGTGTTTTGATCATTTTCCTAAGAAGTCATACCCAGAAATTGAGCCGCAGAGGTAATAACATAATTTACCGATAATTGAAACAAACAGACGAACAGACAAACCTATGAGCAAATACATTAAAGATAAATACAAGAATGTTACCGCCATCAGTTTCAAGGCGTACGACAACGATTTAATAATTAATTTCTCAGGCTTCGAAAGCGAAGAAGATATAAACGATTTCTGCGAGTTTGTGTTTCATAAAATACACATGAAGTCTAACTTTGGAGAGAAACCACCAACAGTCCATTAAGTATGATGAACTTTATTAACGAATTAAGATTTAAGCTAGAATGTATTTATATTGATCATCCTTTGCTAATCACTTTCGCAATCGGATTTATATTAGGTGCTGCTATATTTTAAATGAAATTATATAATGCTGATTGCTTGTCTATCTTGCCAAGCCTAGCAGATGACAGCATTGACCTAATACTTACAGATCCTCCTTATGGAACGACAGCTTGTAAGTGGGATAGTGTAATTCCATTTGAGCCAATGTGGAATGAGTTAAAAAGAATTATTAAAGATAATGGTTGTATAGCTTTATTTGGTAGTGAGCCATTTAGTAGTGCTTTAAGAATGAGTAATATTAAAAACTTTAAATATGATTGGATATGGCAAAAATCTATGCCATCAGGAATGGCAACAAGTTCTTATATGCCTATGAAATACCATGAAATAATTTCTATTTTTATTTTTAATGGGAAACCTTGTTTTAATAAACAATTAATGGACAGAAGTGAAAATGGAAAATTAAGAGCAAAAACACCACTTCATGGGTTTTATAAATCAAATCATATGAAATTAAAAAATAAAGGATTAAAACAATATAATCCATTAAAAGTTAATCCTAAAAGTGTTTTAAATTTTCCAAGTGTTAGTAATTCAAAAGGAAAACTACATCCAACACAAAAGCCTGTAGCTTTATTAGAATACTTAATAAAAACTTATACTAACGAAAACGATACTGTTTTAGATTTTACTATGGGTTCTGGCTCTACTGGAGTTGCAGCTAAAAACTTAAACAGAGAATTTATAGGTATTGAACTTAATAAACAATATTTTGAAATAGCAAAAAATAGAATTAATGAAAATCCAAATTCCGTACACGCCACGAAAACACCAGGCGTATATACACCAAGAATTAGATAAGCATAGATACGCTGTTCTTTGCTGTCATAGAAGATTCGGAAAGACCGTAATGGTCCTTAACCATTTAATTCGTGCAGCTTTGACAAACAAAAATCATGCTCCAAGACTTGCATACATAGCTCCAACGTATAAGCAAGCCAAAAGCATTGCGTGGGATTACCTAAAATATTATACTAAAAATATTCCTGGTACGAAGTGGAATGAAAGCGAACTCCGTTGCGATTTAGTTAATGGATCTAGAATTACATTATTGTCCAGTGAGAATTTCGATTCAATACGTGGAATTTATTTAGATATGGTTGCGATTGACGAGCTAGCTCAGGTTTCGCAAGGATTGATTGACGAGGTAATTACTCCAGCTTTAAGTGATAGGCGAGGCAAAATGTTCCTAATAGGTACACCTAAAGGAATGAATAACATATTTTATGATTATTATAATAAAGCTCAAGCAGATGATAAATGGTTTTTATATAAAGCTAAAGCTTCTCAAACAAAGATTGTTGAGCAAGATGAATTAGACGCTGCTTTGTCCGTAATGGGTAAAGCTAAATTCGACCAAGAATATGAATGCTCATTTATTGGTAATATTGAAGGATCTATCTATGGAGAGATTGTTCAAGAATTAGACGATGATGGTAAAATAGGATCTGTTCCTTATGATCCAAGTTTACCAGTAAGTACAGCTTGGGATATAGGCTATAACGATAGCACATCAATTATATTTTTCCAGATGCTAAACCATCAGATTAATATTATTGAAACATACGAGGATGATAACGAAGCGTTACCTCATTATATAAAAGTATTAAAAGATAAAGATTATATTTACGACATTCACTACGGACCACATGATTTAGATGTAACGGAGTTTAGTAATGGTAGAACAAGAAGAGAAGTAGCAGCATCTCTTGGAGTTAGATTTAGATTAGCACCAAGACTTCCATTAGAAGATGGCATCCATGCTGTTAAAATGTTATTGCCAAGATGTCAAATTGATAGCGATAACTGTTCAGATCTTCTTATTGCTTTAAGACATTATCATAGAAAATTTAATGATAAGGAAAGAATTTTTAAACCAAAACCAGTTCACGATTGGAGTAGTCATATGATGGATGCTCTACGTTGTCTAGCAACTGGTCTTGATGAAAATAAAACAACTAACACTAACTTACAAAGAGTGGCTGATAGCAGCTACCAAATTATATAACTATGTCATTTATTAAAAGAATATTTTTTCCGAAAATGCCAGAGATGCCAGAAATTAAAATGCCTGAGCCTAAGGAAGTTCCTAACTACGATGAGGAAGAAAGAAAATTAGAAGAAGCTAGAAAATTAAAAGAAGCTGCTAAAAATAGAAAAGGCAGACAATCTACAATCTTAACTACATCTTCAGGTCTTAATGAAATTGATGAAGATGAAATTAATAAAAAAACATTATTGGAGGCATAAATGAGTTTTTTTGGAGGTGGTAAAAAAGAAAGTAAAGGCAGAACTGATGCTGGAGCAAATAGAACTACCGCATATAAAGCTGGTGTAGGTAACATAGACGAAAAAGGTAAAAAGACTAAATCTTATAAATCAAAAAATCCAGATGCTTTTAGAAATCAAGGTGCAAAAGATATTAAACTGGCAGCTAAAAAAATTCCTACTCCAACATTAGCAATATTATCTGTACCATTACAAGCTGGAGACAAGGCTAATAGAGATTTTTATGTTGATAAAGTTTTAGGTTCTAAAAATTATAAGAATGTTTCAAAAACAGAATTTCTTTCTTACGATAAAGCTAAGCAAGAAATGATGTATAAAAGCTATATGCGTAAAAGAACTTCTGGAGAAACAGATCCTTATGGTAATCCAATAAATCAAGGCGGTGGTAGAGATGCTAATCAAAAGCAAGGAATTGAAATAGCAAAAGGTGCTACTGGTGCTGCAACAATTACTGGACCAAAAGAAATACAAAAAACAGCTACGAATACAATTACTACAAAAGATGCCACAAAAAAATCCGCAGACGCTATACTTGTAGCAACAAAAAGAAAATCAAGACAAGCAACAATTCAAACATCGGCAACTGGTTTAACTGACGATTACAAATTATCTAAGAAAAAATTATTAGGCTAATTATGCAAGATCAAGATAAAAGAAAAAAAGCGGCAGAACTTAAAAACAATCTATCAATATTGATGGATAAAAGAACTAATTGGGAAATACATTGGCAAGAGATAGCTGATTATATGTTTCCTAGAAAATCAGACATTACTGTTGAAAGACCTAGAGGCGATAAAAGACATACATTAATTTATGATGGTACTGCAATTCATTCAATGGAATTACTTGCAAGTTCTTTACATGGTATGCTTACATCCTCAGTTAATAGATGGTTTGCTTTACGATTTAAAGAAAGTGCTATTAATGATAATGATGAAGCTAGAGAATGGTTAGAAGATGTTACAGATAAAATGTATCTGGCCATATCAAGATCTAATTTTCAACAAGAAGTTTTTGAAACATATTTCGACCTTATTGCTTTTGGAACTTCATGTTTGCAAATCGAAGAAGATAAAGAAAGTATAATTAGATTTTCATCTAAACATATAAAAGAAATTTATATTTCAGAAGATGCAAATGGAATGGTTAATTGTATTTACAGACGATTTAAAATGTCTGCTAAAGCAACTGTTGAAAAATTTGGTTTAGAAACTTTAAGTAAAAAAGTTCAAGACGCATTTAAGAAACAACCATTTGAAGATGTAGAGTTATGTCATGTTGTTAAACCAAGAGATATGTATAATCCAAGAAAAATGGATAAACAGAATATGCCATTTACTTCTTGTTACTTTGAATATGATAGTGGACATATTATTTCCGAAGGCGGTTTTAGAGAATTTCCTTATGTAGTTCCAAGATATTTAAAAGCATCTAATGAGATTTATGGAAGATCTCCTGGAATGAATGCTCTAGCAGATGTCAAAGTTTTAAATAAGATGGTAGAAGTTGGAATGAAGGCTGCACAAAAACAAGTTGATCCGCCTTTGCTAGTACCTGATGACAGTATGCTACTTCCAATTAGAATGTCTCCAGGATCTATTAATTATTATAGAGCTGGATCAAGAGACAGAATTGAAACTTTAAACATTGGTGCAAACAATCCATTAGGTTTAAATATGGAAGATCAAAGACGACAAGCTATTTCTCAAATATTTCATGTTGATCAACTATTAATTACTGAAAACCGTAATATGACTGCAACTGAAGTAGTGCAGCGTAACGAAGAGAAGATGAGAATTTTAGGACCAGCTCTTTCAAGATTACAATCAGAATTATTACAGCCAATGATTATTAGAATATTTAATATAATGATGAGAGCAAAATTATTTCCTGAAGCTCCAGAAATATTATTAGATCAAGAAGTGGATGTTGAATATGTAAGTCCAGCAGCTTTAGCTCAAAAAGGACAAGAGCTTAATTCTATAGTTAAAGGATTAGAATTATTTGGTAGTGTATCTCAATTAGCTCCACAATCTTTAGATTATATAGATCCTCCAGGATTAATTAAAAATTTAATAAAAATACTTGGATTACCAGCAACGATGATTAGATCGGATGAGGAAGTTCAACAAATAGCACAAGAGAAAGCAGAGGCTCAACAACAACAAGCGATGATGCAACAACAGATGGCTGAAAGTGAAATGGCTAGAAATGTTGCTCCAGCAGTCCAGGCGGTATCTAATGCAGAACAACGAGAACAGTAAAAAAAAAATAAAAGAATTAATTAATAGTTATAAATCAATTTTTAAATCAGACGATGGCAAGATGGTCATGGATGATTTGGAAAAAAGGTGCTTTTACAATACGTCAACGTATAACGCTAAAGAGCCTAACGAAACCGCTTTTTTTGAAGGACAGAGAACAGTTCTGTTATTTATAAAAAGCATGATCAATCATAAAGAGGAGTAATCTATGGATCAGACAACTGAGCAAACAGCTCAACCTGATGTAACGCAGACAACTACTACGCTTACAGCAGAACAACCAACAGAAACAACAGCAACGGAAACACCAGCTGTTGATTTTAAATCTCTTATTCCAGAAGAATATAGAGAAGAGAAGTCATTACAAAATTTTAATAAAATGGATGACTTTGTTAAATCATACCTACACTCACAAAAGATGGTAGGTTTAGATAAAATACCAGTACCGAATAAACACGCTACCGATGAAGATTGGAAAGAAGTTTATAAAAGATTAGGCAGTCCAGAAACTTCTGATCAATATAAATATTCTTTACCAGAAGATCATCAAGTGCCAGAAGATACTTTAAAAAGTTTTTCTGAAGAAGCTGTTAAGTTAGGATTACTTCCTAATCAAGCAGACGGTATTATGAAATATTATAACGATGTTATTAACAAAGGTTATAATGATCAGAATATAAAAGCTGAAGAAGCTAGAAAAGTATCTGAAGAAGAACTACGTCAAGAGTTTGGATCTACTTATGATAATAAAATAACTGGAGCTAAAAATTTAGCAACAGCTACTTTAGGTGCAGATTTTTTAAATAACACTATGTTATCAGATGGCAGCAAACTTGGAGATAATCCTCAAGTAGTAAAAGCTTTTGCAAATTTATCTGAAAAATTATCTGAAGATGTTATTGTTAAAGGAGATACTCCTGACTACATGACGACTAATGATATACAAAAACAAATTGCTACACTACAACAAAAAGGCTCTGCATACTGGGATAAGAAACATCCAGCTCATTCAATAGCAGTAGAAGAAGTAGCGGCATTAATTCGTAAAAAGAATAACGAAGAAGATGTTTAACAGTTTTGTTTAACGAAAGTTAGGCAAATAAAATCAAAGACAATCGATAAGACCTTTGTTGACGTTAGGAAAGACTAACATCCAGAAGATGTAAATTTCAGGAAGATCCGTAAGGATAATCATCCGACAACTTAAACTAACACAATAGAGGAGGAACTTATTATGAGTTCACAAATAACTACTTCATTCGTTGAACAATATTCTTCGAATGTGCAGTTGCTATCACAACAAATGGGTAGCAAGTTAAGAGCTTCTGTTGATGAGGAAAGTGTTGTAGGAAAAAATGCGTTCTTTGAACAAATCGATTCTACTGCGGCTGTACTTCGAACATCTAGACATGGCGATACACCACAAATAGACACTCCGCATAGCAGAAGAAGAGTATCTCTTGCAGATTACGAGTGGGGAGATCTTATTGATGACAGCGATAAAATTCGTGCATTAGTAGATCCGACTTCTGCGTACGCAAGAAATGCGGCAGCAGCAATGAATAGAGCTATGGATGATGTAATCATTACAGCTATGAATGCTTCTGCATCTACTGGCGTTGCTGGTGGAACATCTACGGCTTTACCTTCAAGTCAAAAGACTGCAACTTCAGACCAATCAGATGGTTTGACTATTGCTAAACTTTTGTCTGCGAAGAAGATCCTAGATAACAATGACATAGATCCTTCAAGAAAAAGATTTATTGTCTGCGGACCTCAACAGATCTCAGATCTATTAGGTACTACTTCAGTTACAAGTGCTGACTTTAATACAGTTAGAGCTTTATCAACTGGAGAAGTTAATTCCTTTTTAGGTTTTGAGTTCATAATGTCAACAAGACTGAACAATGATGCGACTAACACAACTGACAGATTAGTTTTTGCTTATACTGAAGATGCTATTAAATTAGCAATCGGTAAAGATATTAAAGCAAACATATCTGAAAGAGCTGACAAGTCTTACTCAACTCAAGTGTACTACTGTATGTCTTTAGGTGCTGTAAGAATGGAAGAAAAAGCTGTAGTCCAAATTCCTTGTCACGAAGCATAATAATAGGAGAATATAATTATGGGAACTAAAAATACAGATCTAGTTGCAAACTTTGAAGCTAGTCCACAAGTTCTTAACAACGCAGCAGAATTGCATGGCGTATTAAGAACTGCACATGGAACAGTTGAACTTGCATCTGGAGATAGTGATGACAATGATATTGTTATGTTAGCACCAATTCCTTCTAATGCTGCTGTGCCAAGTTTATTTATTGGCTCAGACACTTTAGGTGGATCGTGTACTTTCAATGTTGGAATATACACTTCAGCTGGCGTAGTTAAAGACGAAGATGTATTCGCAAGTACAGTAGCTGATGCTGCTGCTATGGCGGATGTTCGTTTTGAAGCTGCAAATATAGATACAGCTGGAAAAAAGATGTGGGAATTAGCTGGAGACAGCTCTGATCCAGGAGGCTATTACTATATAGCAGCTACTATGGCTGCTGATGGTCAAACTGCTGGAACTATGTCTTGGAACATTTCATACGTTGTAAATTAACAAACAGAATTGAGAGGCGTGAAAGCGAGAGTGGAAACGCCTCTTGATGCAAATAAATGAAATATATCTTAGTTTTATATATGTGCAGTATGGTAGATAATTCATGTCCATCAAGCACCATAGCTGGTTATCAATTTACTAATCATTTTGATTGTGTAGATGCTGGTTATTCAGTTGCTCAAAGCACATTTAGAAATCTTCAAGAAATGGAAGAGTTTGAAAGACAAGTTATAGAAAATAAAAAATTAGTAATAAAATTTGAATGTAAACCAATAGGAGCAAACACATAATGAAAAATAAAATATTAAAATATTGGAATAGCAGAAGTATAAAAATTAAAATAGCTTCTGTTGCCATAGTTGTAATCATTATAATTAGTGTAATTGTCTAATGGCTTCAGTTGTAAATATGTGTAACTCAAGTCTCAACCTTTTAGGTGCGAGTACAATTAGTGCATTAACTGATGACACTAAAAATGCGAGACTTTGTAATCAAAGGTATGAACCAATAAGAAATAGAGTATTTAGATCTCATGCTTGGAATTGTTTACACAAAAGAATACAATTAGCTCAAAACTCTACAGCACCAGTAATAGAATATGATTATGCTTATACATTACCGAGTGATTGTTTAAGAGTATTAAAAATTCACAATGGATCAACAGACAGTATAGCAACTGCTTTAGATTATAAATTAGAAGGTAGAAATATTGTAACTGATGAAGATACTATTTATTTAATTTATATTGCATTAGATACAGATCCTAATAATTACGATAGTTATTTAAGAGAAGCTATTTCACATCAACTAGCTGCTGATATTTGTTATGCTATTACAAATAACGCAACATTGGCTAAAAATTATATGGAAAGAGCTGACGAAAGATTAAGAGAAGCAAGATTTATAGATGCTACTGAAAATAGTTTAGGAACAGTTGAGGCAAATGAATTTACTGATGCGAGATTATAATGCCAAGAACAACAGCAGCTTTAAATAGTTTTGTATCAGGAGAATTTTCTGCAAAGTTAGACGGTAGAACTGATTTTGAAAAATATAATTCTGGATGTAAAACTTTAGAAAATATGTTGGTGTATCCTCAAGGTGCAGCAGCAAGAAGAGTAGGTACTCAGTTTATATCAGAAGTAAAATCAAGTGCTGCTAAAACAAGATTAATACCTTTTGAATTTTCAACAACTCAAACTTATATGTTAGAGTTTGGAAATACTTATATAAGATTTTTTAAAGATAAAGGTCAAATTACTGAAGGCGACAAAACTATTAGTGCTATTACTGCTGCTAATCCAGCTGTAGTTACATCTAGCTCACACGGATATTCTAATGGCGACTTTGTAGTTATAACTGGTGTAGTTGGAATGACTGAAGTTAATGGTAAAACTTTTAAAGTAGCTGATAAAACTACTAACACTTTTGAACTTCAAGATGTTGATGGAACAGATATTAATTCATCTGGCTATACAGCTTATTCATCAGCTGGTACTGCAAATAAAATTTACGAAATATCAAGTCCGTATTTAACAGCAGAATTATTTGATATTAAGTTTGCTCAATCTGCTGATGTTATGTATTTGGTGCATCCAAATCACGAAACAATGAAGCTAAGTAGAACTGGCCATACTTCTTGGACATTAACTGAAGTTGATTTTACGGATGGTCCTTATTTACCAGTCAACACAACAGCAACTACTTTAACACCAGCTCAATCTGCAACTGGAACTGGAGTAAATATAACCGCTTCATCTACAACTGGAATAAATGGTGGCAATGGATTTCAAACAACAGATGTTGGAAGAATAATATCTTTTAACTCTGGTAAAGCTAAAATTACAGCTCGAACAAATACGACAGTTGTTGTCTGTACGATTACAACAGCTTTTGCTAATACCGATGCTACCGCAGCTTTTAAGCTTGGAGCTTTTTCTGACACAACTGGTCATGCTTCGTGTGTGTCTTTCTTTGAACAAAGATTAGTATTTGCTGGAACTAATGATGAGCCACAAACTTTGTACTTCTCTAAATCAGGAGATTACGAAAACATGACTACTGGAACGAATGCTGACGATGCTATGGTTTATACTATTGCCAGTAACCAGGTTAATAAAATTAGATATTTAAAAGCAGTAAGAACTTTATTGATAGGAACTACTGGCGGAGAATTTTCTGTAAGTGCCGATGGTACTGACGCAGCCGTTACACCAACAAACGTAACTATTAAAAGACAATCATCTTTTGGAGCTGCTAATGTTGATGCTCAACCAGCTGGTAATGCAGTTTTGTTTTTACAAAGAGCAAAAAGAAAAATTAGAGAACTAGCTTATAACTATGATAGTGATGGTTATGTTGCACCAGATTTAACTATTCTTAATGAAACCGTTACTAAAAGCGGAGTTACTGAAATGGCTTATCAAGAAGCACCAGATAGTATTTTATGGTGCGTTAGAGATGATGGAATTTTAGCTGGTCTAACATATCAAAGAACTGATAATGTTGTTGCTTGGCATAGACACATTGTAGGTGGCAAATCCGATACGACTAAAAATATTGTTCAACAACAAATTAGTTTTACAGCCAATGGTACAGTTGTTTCTACAAATAATAATACTATAACTTTAAGTTCTCACGGATTATCAACTAACGATCCGATTTATTATTATGCAGCTGCTAATGCAATAACTGGATTAACAAGTGGATCACTTTATTATGTTATAGCAACAGACAGCAATACTATTAAACTTGCTACATCTGCTGCTAACTCTGCTGCTGGAACAGCTATAACTTTAACTGCACCAGGAACAGCCTCGACACAATATATTTATCAAGGTGTAAATATTTCTAACAATGTTATTTATTCTGCATCACATGGATTTCAAACTGGAGATATAATATTTTATGATAATACTGGAACAACTATTGGAGGTTTAAGCGAGAATACTTCATACTATGTTTCAAGAGTAGATGATGACCAATTTAAACTTTATACAGATAGTAAATTAACAAGCGTTGTTTCTTTAACTTCAGCTCATACATCAGAACAAACAGATAATATTTTGCAAGATGCGAAAGTAGAAAGTGTTGCAACTATATCTGGAGATCTTAACGAAGATGAGCTTTGGGTAATAACTCAAAGATGGGTTAATGGTTCTGTTAGACGTTATGTTGAATGTTTTTCTGACTTTGATTTTGACGAAACCGCACCTGAAGATTTTAAATTTTTAGATAGTCATTTATCTTATTCAGGTGTAGCTGTTAGTTCATTATCAGGATTAGATCATTTAGAAGGCGAAACAGTATCTATATTAGCTGACGGTGCTACTCATACTACAAAAACTGTATCTGATGGTGTAATTAGTTTAGATAGATCAGCAAGGAAAGTTGTTATTGGTTTACCTTTTAACTCCGTATTACAAACTATGAGAATTGAAGGTGGAGCTGGCCAATATGAAGGAACTGCTCAAGGAAAAATTAAAAGAATTTCAAAAATAGTTTTAAGACTATTTGAAACAGTAGGTGCTAAAGTTGGTCCTAGTTTAGATAATTTAGAAACAGTACCATTTAGAACTACATCAAGTGCTATGGATTTACCAGTATCAACATTTTTAGCTGGAGACAAAGAAGTAGAATTTAGAGACGATTACAATACAGACGGATTTATTGTTGTTAAACAAGATCAACCATTACCATTAACAGTTCTTGCTTTATATCCAACTATTGTAACTAACGATGGCTAGTGAAATAAAAGATTTTAAACCAGATGATGCAAAGAAAATAATATCTTATGGCATGAACTCAAAACTAATGGAGATTGACGCTGGTTTTGAAGATAACCATATTTATAATTATTCTGTTAAAGGTAATGCTTACACAATGTTTATGGATGGAAAACCAGTATTTGCAATAGGCATTGTAATTCTTTGGAGTGGATGTGCTGAAGGCTGGGTTATTGCATCACAAAATATATTTGAAATGAAATTTTTAGCAGCAAAAACAATGAAGGAATTAACAGACGATATGTGTAAAAAAAATAAAATTAAAAGATTACAAACATCCGTTAAAGCAGATTTTAAATTAGGTGTAAGATTTGCAACATGGCTTGGTTTAGAAATTGAAGGTTTAAAAAAATGTTATGGTCCAGATGGATCAGACTTTTATCAATTAGGAAAAATATATTAATATGAGTTTTATTGGAGACATATTTGGTGCTTTTGGTGCTAGAAAAATAGGAAGGTTTAATGAAAGTTTATTAAATAAACAATCAGAGCTTGCAATTAAAAATGCTCAAATTAAAAAACAAGTATTTCAAGATGTAGATAAACCAAGAATAATTGCAGAACATACTAGAGATAGATCTAATATGTTTGTCCAGTTTATTAAAAGTGGAGTTGATGTTGATAGAATAGACGGAAGTCCTTTTTTAGTAATGCTAGATCAAGCAACTGAACAAGCTTTTGATTTAGAAATAGCTGAATTTAATTCTACTGTTGATTATCAAAACGAAATTAATAATGCCTCATTACTTCAAGCTAAAGGTGCTGGAGAAAGATTTAAAGGCGAAATACAGTTTAGAACTGGAATGCTAAAAGCTGCTGGTAGTATGGGTAGCAATTATTATAAAACTGGGAGCTTACTTGGATAATGGCACAAATTAAAATTAATAGATCATCTGCTAGAGTTAAAGATTTACAAGTACCGAATTTAAGTGCTTTAAGATTAGATAGTAATTTAGCTTTAAACTATGGTGCAGCTATTGCCTCTGTTGGTAAAATTGTTGAAGATGCGAAAGCTAAAACTAAAAAAACTCAAGACACTAATGATGCTAGATTTTTATTTATGGAAGCACAAAAAACTATTATTGAAGAGGCTGCTAAATATAGTAATAGCTCAAATGTAGCTGATGTAGATACTTTTTATCAATCCGTTCATTTAGATAAATTTAAACCATTGTTAAAAAATTATAACGAAGAAGTACAAGCACAATTTGCAACCAGTCTTTATAAAATGACTAATGATACTGGAATGAAGTTGTTTGCAACAATTCTTAAAGAGCATGGTGCAGTTACTCAAGAAAATATTAAAAAAGATATTTTCAATAATAATTTATTAGCAGCAGCAAACGATCCACATACTAGATTTAAAGCTAATAAGGAAAACGAAAGAATTTTTAATGATCCAACTACATTAGCAGTTTTTGGAGTAAATGGAGTAGAAGAATTAAAAAATAATAGCAATCTTGAAATAAAGCTTATGCAATATTCTTTTAAGACAAAAAATGATCCTATGGATATTTTAACTCTTGGCGAACAAAATATAGCTAATGATGTTGCGAATGAAACTTTAGCAAGACAAATTATTCGAAATGCTGAACATACTTTAATTTCTAAATCAATAGAAGAAGATAAAATTAATGAAATAAATATAAAAGCAGACAAAGAACAAAAGCTAAATAATTTTGCTTATATACTTAAAAAATTAAATGATTTTTATTTTTTAAATAAAGATACAAGAGATATTTCCTTAGATAATATAAATGATTTATATAAAAAGGACCAATTAAACTCTGCTCAAAGAGATGCTTTATATGAAATGTTTAAAAATCCAACTAAACTAAGCGAGCAAAATATTATTGATATGATTGAAGGATCAATGTTAATTGCAGAGAATGTTGAAGAAATTGACGACTTAAAAGAACGAATATTATTAGATCCTGATTATGTTGCTAATATTGGTCTTAAAGATTTTGCAAAATATAATACATTGTTTGAAAAGTATCGAGATGATCAACCAGCATTTACAGAATATAAAAGAAATAAAAAATTATTAGAATCTGATCTTGGTAAAATAACAAGTGGAGCTTTTACTACGATGCAGATGATGGGTTTTGGTACTCCACAAGAAGCCAAAGCAAATGAAAAATTAAGAACGATTGCTACGGATCATTATGACGAATTAGTAATGAATAATGTAAGTCCAGCTGATGCTTATATTCAAACAACTAAAAATTTTTTAAGAGGTAACAATATTCCAGGTATTAAAGATTTTACAAATATTTCATCTATAATTTTAACCGTACCTACAGATGAAGAAAAAAAATCTCCTTCTTTGTATATTGAAAATAAAACAAATGATTTATTAGAGATGTATAAAAAAGGCAAAATTAATATAGATCAATTTTCTAATGATATATCTGCATTAGATAGCATTCAAAATTTAATTAATCTAAGGAAAGATTTAAAAGTTGATCCTTTTGGATTTGACGCTGAGGAAGAAAAAACAGCTGCAATTCCAGGAGTACCTGAGAGAAAATAATATGGAACAAGAACAAAATTTTAATTGGTTAGAAATCTATATGGATATTCAAGAAGGTAAGGATATTAAAAATAGTGAAGCTTTTAAAATATTAAATTCTAACAATATTGATACTAATGAATTAACTAAGCATGAAAAAGACAAAGATGCTGGTTTAATAGAACTTAATTATAAAGACGAAAAAGAAAAAGAAACGGATAGTATTTCATTCGCAAAAGGTCTATTGGCTTTTGTTGCTGATATGCCTGAAGAAACTCTTAAATCTTTATCATTAGCGTATCTAAATGGCGTTGATGTAGCAGCTAATGTTGTAGGAGTTGTTTTTAATGCTATGACTAATGCTGATCCAGCTATGAATGCTGCCTTTCAAACAAAAAATTTAAAAGAATTTAAAAGATTAGTTAATAAAAATATTCAAGATTTTTCAAAAACTTTATCTGAAGAAAAAGAAGAAATTAGACAAATTGGCGAAGGATCTGAACTAAATAGTAAAGCTGCACAATGGGTTAGTATGATTACTCAAGACACACCTTACTCTTTGCCAATTTATAAGAAATTAAAAAGTTTAGGTATGCCAAACTGGATGGCTTTACCAGTAGCTTATGGAATTGGAAGTGGTGTTGCTTTTGATGATGATGCAACTTTATTTTTAAATAGTGAACAAGTACAAAGTTTTAAAGAAATGACTGGAGCTTTACCTGATAGTTCAGAAGAAAAAATATTTAACACCGTTTACAGAACATTTGAAGGAACAGCTTTAGGTTTTGCTATACCTTATGTATTTCAAGGTTTAAAATTTGCAAAGAATACAATACCTAAATATATGACACCGCAAACTAGCATTGCTACTGGTGGTGCTGCAACTGCTGGAGCTGTAGTTGATAAAGCTAATGCTGAAGAAAATGTTTTATCTAATAAACCAAACGATAATAATCTTTATGATTTTTCAAAAGTTACTAAAGATATGTTTGAAGTAATGGAAGGAGAAAGAATTGAAAGTTTAGTAGAAGATTTAAAATTAGGTCTTTCCGACAAACAATTATACGAAAGAAATTTAGAAGGAGAGTTTAGTTTTGAAACAATTAAAATGGTTAAAGATAAGTTATTAAAATCAAATAATGTTTCTAAAAATATATCAAATCAAGAAATGCAAGATACAATCACAAAAGCTGAAAAAGCTGATGATCAAATCTTATTCTTTGATGGAGATCGAGAAAGTGGTCCTGATGAGCCTATAAACGATTATATAACAATAACTGATCCAAAAGCTTTACAAGGTGCAGATATAGTTTTTTATGATAATGAGACTATGGAGCAAATGACTTATCAAAAAATAAATGAAAGTGATGATAATTGGATCATTTTAAACAAGGATAGAGAAACATCCTATAATCAATAGTATTTCATTTTTAACAAAATTTAGTAATAAAGAAGGTATCTTCAAATATCTTTTTTCAAAAAATCATAGGAATAATTAATGGTAAGTAGTGCAAAAATAGCAAAAGGTATAGTTGAAGGAGCTGGAGAGCTGATAAAAAGTAAGGATAAAAATCCTCTTAAAAAGGCGGAAGATCTTTTAATTAAAGATAAGAAAAAAATTAAAGTAGGTAAGAAAGAAGTTAATGTAGCCAAAGATGGCGAAACCGAAACTGTTGTAAAAATTGAAAAAGAAGATTTTAAAGTTAAAAAACCTAAAGAAATAGACGAAGTTGAAGCTAAAGATATATTATTAAAATATAATGCTGACAAATTAACACCTAAAGTTTTATCAGATTTCAATATTAAAAATATGAAGTCTGAAAAAGATATTTTAAAATTTATTGAATTTATATCTAAAAAATATTCTGGAGATATAAAGAATAGAACTAGAGGCATTCAAGAACATAAACAAACTAAAGCTTTAGCAGATGTTATTGGTAAAGATCCAAAACATTTAACTCAAACAATATTAAATTTAAAACCAGGTCAAACTTTAAACGCTGAATATATGTTAGCGGCTAGAGAGTTATTAGCAGCTGGCATGGCAAAATTAGATGACTTGGCTCAATTAGTTACTAAAGATGGTGGCGTTAATGCTACTGATGCGATGAGATTAGAATTTAGACAACACTTCGCATTGATGTCTGAATTTCAAAAAATTATTAAAGGTGTTCAAACTGAAACTGCAAGAACTTTGCAGTCAATGAAAATACCAACTAGGACCAAACAATTTACTAATATTAATATTGATGATCTCAATAGATCAGATTTAGTTATTCAAATGGGTGGCGGAAATGAAATTACTAATCTTGCTACTTTATATTTAAGATCTGGATCTGAAGGATCTGTGAGTAGATTAAAATTCAACACCGATACTGGAGGATTTTTAAATCTTAAAAAAGTTTCTGACAGTATTGGAGAAATATTTATTAACTCTATTTTATCAGCACCAGGAACACACATTAGAAATACTGCTGGTAACTGGATTGCTCAAGGTATTATTCAAACAGAAAGAAAATTAGCTGCTAGAATAACTAACAGTTCTATTTTAAGAAAAACATTAGGATATACAGAAGATCATGGTATGGCTGCTTATTCTGATGTTGCTGCTGCTTATGGTAAATCAATGGCTAATCAGGAAATGTGGTTAGCTTTAAAATCTGTTGCTGCTGAAAAAGGCGGTTTAGTAAAAGCATTTAAAAACTTTGACACCATTGTTCCAGCTACACATGGCGGAAGTAAAGTTGAAATGCACGGACAAAAATTAACCGCTGCAAACTTTAATGTCCAAAACAAATATGCTGCACACGGTGTAGATTTATTAGGAACTATTTTAACAGCTGGAAGAATACCAACTAAAATGTTGTCTGCTGGAGATAACATCTTCAAGAACAGAGAATATAGAGCTGTATTATTTGAACGAGCATATATAGAAGCTATGGAACTATATCAAAAAAACCGTTTACAATTTGATGATATGTCTGCTTTCATTGCTCATAGAGTTGATAGTCCAACAGCAGATATGGTTGAGATTGCTAAAAAAGAAATGGCTTATTCAGTATTTCAAACTAAAGCTGCGGATAGAGGAGATGTTTTAGGAAGTTTAGCAAAAATTGCTCAAGATATAAAAGGATCAGGTGGTGGCTATATGACTTGGCTAACTAATTATTATATTCCTTTTACTCAAACACCGATTAATATTGCTGGTTTTGTTGCAGAAAGAACTCCAGGTTTAGCACATGTTTTAACTAATTATAGAAATAAAATTGCAGCTGGTGGTAAAGAAGCAACGATGGCAAAAATTAAGCTTCAATTAGGAACATCTTTTTATTTGGCTGCTATAGGTTCAACTTACGCATTCAATAAAGGTAAAGGACAAAGAGGAGAGCCTTTAATATTTAGTGGAGCAGATATGGATATTCCAGGTAAAGCTTCTGGTGGTAAATACGAGATGATTGGTGGTTTCGAATTTCAACCTAATTCAATTAGAGTGCCAGATGGCAAAGGTGGTTTTCATCAGTTTAATTTAACTGGTAATGATCCAATAGCTGCAATGTTTTCAATGGCTGGTAACTCAGCAAAATATATTGAAAGTATGATGTATGATACTGGAATTGATCATTTCTATGATAGCGATAGTAACTTTCATGCAAAGTTTGGCGAAAAAGCAGATAAGAAAAACTTTAATACTTATGAAGCTGGTCTATTAACTATGGGTTTAATTTTAAGCTTTGGAGAAAATTTAGTTAATAGTACCTATCTTGCTGGAGCTTCAAATTTATTTACTGATATTCAAAATGCTGGAATAATTATGTCTGGAGATATGTCTCAAGAAGGAGTTAAGAAAGCTGGCAATCAATGGGCTATGAAATTTGCATCAGGCTTTATTCCTAACTGGGCAAAAAAAGGAGCAAAATATACTGGTATGTTTACTGAAAATTATGGCAATTCTGACTATCAAAAGATTTCAAATGAGTGGAGTACATTAATTGAAAGTCAACTTTATAATAAAAAGCTACCAAACAAATATAATATTTTTGGCAAACAGAAAAAAACTTTTGGATTTTATACTCATGTTGAACTATCTGATGTTGAAAAAGAAGTTTACCGAGTAATGCCTAGATTAACTAGAACTTCTAATAATTTAAAATTAAAAGGTGGTGTAACTATTGGAATGACTGCTGATGAACAAGAATTTTATCAGTATCACGCTGGAACATTATTTAATTCTAAAATGGAACAATTAATAAAACTTCCAGAATATAAAAATGCTGATGTTGCCTTACAAAAAATTTTTATAAAAAAACAATTATCAACAGCTAGATCAGATGCTTCTAAATTGCTTAAATCCGATGGATCTAAAGATTTTAAATTATCTAATGGATCTATTGCACCAGCTAGTAGTTTTTATGAAGATATTAATGCAAGAAACATGGAGATATTTTTAGAAAAAATGATTTCAATGAATGACGGAGATCCATTTAAAGACGATGAGTTATTTGAACTCAATGAACAAATTAACAACCAAGATAAAATAATAGAGGCAAATCAATAACTATGACTATATCAACTACGATTATTAAAAACTCCTACAGCGGAGACGGATCTAATTTAGATTTTACATATTCTTTTAAAATATCTGCTGATAGCGAGATGTTAGTTATTATTAGATCTTCAACTGGAACAGAGACTACAAAAACTTTAACTACAAATTATACAGTAAGTGGTGCTGGAGATGCTGGAGGTGGTACTGTTAGTTTTGTTTCTGGTCAAGCACCAGCTTCAACAGAGACAGTTATTTTAAGAAGAAACACTACTCAAACTCAAGCTTTAGATTTAATTGAAAATGATAACTTACCAGCTAACTCTTTAGAAACCGCTTTTGATAAGAACCTTGCTATAGCTCAAGAATTACAAGAACAATTAGATAGATCATTTAAAGTATCAAGAACAACTACTATTACGACACCAGAATTTACAGAGGATGCTTCAACAAGAGCTTCTAAAACTTTAGGCTTTGATAGCACAGGAAACGTACTTCAAACTGTTGCTGACTTTTTACCAGCTGGAGGAGATAGTGCTATGTTTACTTACTCTACAACAACGACTGATGCTGATCCTGGATCTGGAAAATTTAGATTAAATAACGCAACACCTTCTAGTGCAACGATTGCTTACTTTGATGATGCTGAATATAACGGAACGGATATATCTGCTTGGGTTCAGTCTTGGGATGATGTTTCTGGAAATGATACTAATAGAGGCAGAATTAGAATATCAAAAGCACAAAGTTTAGATACATGGATTGTTTACAAAGTAAGCGGTTCTATTACTGATGCTTCAGGATATTCAAAAGTTACTTTAGTTCATATTGATAGTGCTGGTACTTTTGCTGATACTGACAAGTGCTGGGTTTCATTTACTGCATCTGGAGAAGATGGAGCAATACCTGGTTATTATTACAAATTTGATACTGGTACATCTGACGCTGATCCTGGAGCTGGAGAGATAGCTTTTAATAACGGAACTTACGCTAGTGTTACAGCAATCTACATTGATGACGCTGATGCAAATGGAGCAACGACTTCAGCAGATGTATTAACTTGGGATGACAGCACATCAACAATCAAAGGTTATCTTCACATAGTAGATATTAACGACAGCTCAACATACGCAAGATTTTCTATAACTGGTAGCTCAAGTGATGCTAGTGGCTATAATAAATTAGCTGTTACTCATTTAGTTTCAAATAATACTTTTTCAGCAGCAGATGAATTATCTGTTCACTTTACAAGACAAGGAGATAAAGGCGATACTGGTTCTACAGGAAATACAGGAAATACAGGATCAACTGGATCAACTGGAGCTTCGGGAACTAATTCTCAACTTTCAATGACTTGGAGTTCATCAACGAGTGATGCTGATCCAGGTAGTGGAAAGATAGCTTTTAATCATGGAACTCTATCAAGTGTTTCAATTTTATATGTCGATGATGCTGACGATGCCTCTGCTGATATTTCTGGTTATGTTCAATCTTGGGATGATGTATCTAACTCAACAGCAAGAGGAATTGTAACTATAACTAAAGAAGGAACTGCATCTACTTACGCAATCTTTAAAGTAAGTGGTGCTGTAACAGATGCTTCTGGTTATACAAAAGTTCCAGTAACTCATGTTGTATCTAATGGATCATTTTCAAATACAGACGGAGTTGGAGTTCACTTTGGTTTTTCTGGTGCTGATAGTGCTGTTCAATTAACAGGATCAACTGACAATACTATTGTTACAGTTACAGGCTCAAATGCCATAGCTGGAGAAGCAAACTTAACTTTTGATGGTACAAATTTATTAATTGGTAGTACAGGAAAATTATATCTTAACGATGCTGGTGGAGAACACATAAGCGGTAATGGTTCTATATTAAGTATTGCTGGTGGAAATGAAATTGATTTAACTGCAACAGCGATTGATATAAATGGAACTTGTGATGTAAGTGGTATATCTACTTTCTCTGCTGCTAATGTAACACAACAAGCAATTACATCTTCATCAAATGCTGTGGCTTGGGATGCTTCTGCTAAACCAAACGCTTATCATCAAACAACAGAAAATACGACTTTCTCTGCTCCGAGTAATGCAGTTGAAGGTGCGTTTATCTGTGTTGAAATAAACTACAATGGTTCTCATAGTATTGGTTGGAACACCGTATTTGAATTTTCAGCGAGTACAGAACCAACGGAAACTGCTTCAGATGGTAAGACAGATATTCACATCTTTAAATACAACGGAGCTATTTGGCAAGAGGTTGGAAGAACAATGAATTTAAGTGAGAGTTAATAGGAGATAATATGTGGGGATTAGTAGAAGATAACGCAATTACAAAAATAATTAATAATCCAAAAGGATTAGTTATTGGCGATACTCGTCATTCAAGAAAAATATTTGAATTATGGAGTAAAGCAGAACTAGAAGCTGTTGGAATTTATGAAGTAGAATTTGATAATACCAATAAAAAAGATGAGGAATGGTATATCAATACCAATCAATCATTTGCTTTTGCTGGTGGAAAAATTACAGCAAGTTATGGTTCAGCTACAGCTAAAGCTCATGCTGATACTTTATGGACATCACAAGATAAAACAGATGGTTTAATACCTGATGATAAAGATGTTGGCGATGTAAAAGTTGAAGGTTTAAAAACACAATTAATTAGAACAGTTAAAGCTCAAGCTGCTGGAATATTACAAGATACAGATTGGTATGTAGTTAGAAAAGCAGATGCTGGAACAGCAGTACCATCATCTATTACAACTCATAGAGCAGCAGTAAGAACTAAAGCTGCCGAAATGGAAACAGCAATTACAAACGCTGCTGATACACCAGCTCTTAAAACTTTATATACTTACACAAAACAAGAGGATGGATCAGTTACTAGACCATTAGGCGAACTTCCAACATTGGAGAGTTAATGCCATTAATTTTACCAGGTAATGTAGCATCAGCAATAGGTGGTGGTTATAACGTTGATAATTCAATGAGAATTAATAGTGGTAGTTCTTCAAGATTATCAAAAACATTTAGTGGAAATGCTAATAGTAGAACCACATTCACAATTTCAGCATGGTTTAAAAGAAGTAAATTAGGTGCAACACAAGATTTAATTTCTGCTTATAGATCATCAGATGGTTTTCAAACAGATATAATGCGATTTGGTAGTACAGATGATTTTGAATTTTATGCTCACTCCAGCAATAGTTCTGGTAATGCTGACATTCAAACTAATAGATTATTTCGTGATGTCGCAGCATGGTATCATGTAGTTGTAAGAGTTGATACCACACAAGGTACAGATACTAATAGAGTTAGAATTTATGTTAATGGAACTCAAGAAACCTCTTTTTCATCTTCAAATTATATGAACCAGAATGGAGAAGTAATTTGGGGTATAGGTTCAGGAGTTGAACATACAATAGGTGCAGTTGGTACTTCAAATTATTTTGGTGGTTATGTAGCAGAAGTAGTTTATTTAGACGGTCAATCTTTAGACGCAAGTTCTTTTGGAGAATTTGATGAAGATAGTCCGACTATATGGAAAGCAAAAGATGTATCAGGTTTGACTTTTGCAAATAACTCTTTTTACTTAAATTTTGGAAATTCAAGCGAGTTAGGTACAGATGTTTCAGGTCTTTCAAATACTTTTACTGAAAATAATATAGACGCTCAAGATCAATCGACTGATACTTGCACAAATAATTTTGCGGTAATGAATTCTTTAACAGCAGAAGATACTTCAAATTTTGCTGAAGGTAATTTAAAAATAAATTTAGATACAAATGACGATAGTGTAATGTCAACTTTTGCTGTTAGTAAAGGTAAATGGTATTGGGAAGCAAAAAGAACAGCTCAAGGTGGTAGAGGATATGATGGTGTAGCAAGTTTTGACAATCCACAAATTGGTGGTAATGCTGCTAGAGATGGTTCAACTGTTTATGCTTACACAAATCATAATGGAGCTATGAACGCTCAAGGCGGAACAGTAAACTCAAATACCAAAGGTTCTGCATTATCAAATGGCGATATAATTTGTTATGCGTTTGATGCTGATAATGGCCAATTATGGGCAACAGTAGATGGAAATATAGATACCTCAGGAACGGCAAATGTAACAGGTCTTTCAACAAGTGAAAGTTATTTTTATTTTTTTGAAGATAGCGGAAGTGGAACTACTACAGTAGAACTTAATTTTGGTAGTCCAACATTTTCTATCTCATCAGGTAACGCAGATGGAGATGGCTATGGAAACTTTGAATACAGTGTGCCATCAGGATTTTATAGTTTATGCACTAAAAACTTAGCGGAGTATGGATAATGAGTTATACAAATGGTTTAGACGATCCAACAACTTTGTTCAATACTGTTTTATATACTGGGAATGATTCATCTCAATCTATAACAGGTGTTGGATTTCAACCTGATTGGATTTGGTTAAAATCTCGAGCTGGTACTTATGGTGCTTACAATCCACAAGCCTATGATAGTGTTAGAGGTTTTAATACTGGTGGAGATTTAACACCAGCAAACAGTAATGTTGAAGGAGTAGATAGCGGCGCACATGGTTATATTTCTGCTGTTGGTGCAGATGGATTTACTTTAGGTGCAGGCTCAACTAATTCTCATCAAAACAATGGAGCATCTACTACTTACGTATCATGGAATTGGAAAGCTGGTGGCTCTGCATCATCAAACTCTAATGGAAGCATAACCTCAAGTGTTTCTGCTAACACTACTGCTGGATTTAGTATTGTGTCTTATACAGGTACGGGTGCTAATGCCACGGTTGGTCATGGGTTAGGAGCAGCACCCGCAATGATTATACAAAAAAACAGAATTGATGGACAACCTTGGTGGGTTTACCATTCATCTATTGGTGCGGGTGGTCAGTTAAGATTATCAGGAACAGACGCAGCAGGTTCAGACGGTGGTGTATTATGGAACTCAACAGCACCAACATCAACAGTATTTAGTCTTGGTGATAATGGTGGTTCAAATGGTTCTTCAGATGCATGTATAGCCTACTGTTTCGCAGAGAAACAAGGCTACTCAAAATTTGGAAAATACGTTGGTAGTGGTTCAGCAAGTTCAGGAACTTTTATTTACACAGGATTTAAACCAGCTTGGGTTATGAATAAAGCTACTTCAATTAGTGGAGAAAATTGGCAAATAAATGATATTAAAAGAAAAACATTTAATGTAAATAGCACAAGCTTATTTGCAAATTCACATATAGCAGAAAGTTCTGATGGAATGTATATTGATATTTTATCAAATGGATTTAAAGCTAGAGAAACAGGAAATGGAACTAATGGCTCTGGAGTTTCATACATCTACGCAGCTTTCGCAGAATCGCCATTTGTAACATCAACTGGTGTACCTACAACAGCTCGATAATGACTAGAAAGAAATCTGCTACATCACTTGCTCAACAAAGTGTCGGAATAAGATTAAGCTCACATGAGAAAATCTGTGCAGAAAGAATGAGTAATTTATTAATATCAATACAACGATTGGAAAAAAAAGTAGATACACTTTCTGATAGTGTTTCAAAAGGTAAAGGCATTGTATCAGTTCTAGTATTTCTAGGAACTGTTTTTGCTGCTGTTATAGGATTTATTAATTATAAGTGAAATTTTACAACAAAGGTATTGCTGCTCATTTAGAGGCAATACTGAAACTGTTGGATGATGACCATTTAGTTTTTGAAAATTTACAAGGTCAAGGTCCAATAGATATTATTACTGTTAATAAGGAAACTGGCGAAGTTACCTTTTACGATGCGAAATCCGATAGGACAAGCAGACACAAAAAAAGACAACAATCAAAAATACAAAAAAAACTAGGAGTTAAAAACTTATATGTCAACTTACATAAGAGAACATACAGATTGGAAGGAAAATTGGGTAAACTTTAAACCTACAGAATTTGAATGTAGCTGTTGTCAAACATTAGATATAAATTCAGATCTTGTAGATCTACTTCAAGAAGCTCGTAATGAACTAGGACCTTTAACAATAACTTCGGCTTACAGATGTCCTTCGCACAATGCTAGCGTTAGTTCTACTGGAGAAAGTGGACCTCATACGACTGGCTCTGCGGTTGACCTTCATGTATCAAATTCTCAACACCGTAAAAAATTAATAGATTACTTTACTAATAAAGTTACTGGTCTTGGTATTGCTAAGTCTTTTATTCATATCGATATTATTTCTCCTGAAGAACTAAGTCATCGACCTAACTGTTGGTTATACTAATGTTTCTTGCTTTACTTAAAAATCCATTAACAAAAATTGTTCTTAATAAAGGTAGTGAATATCTAAAACATAGAGCAGAGAAAGTTAAAACAATAAGAGCTGCTGAAATAGAAGCAGCTAAAGATGTCGATATAACTAGAATTAAAAGCCAAGATCAATCTTACAAAGATGAGATATTAATGCTCTGGCTAATCGGAATGCTAACGACTGGTTGGTTTCCAGGCACTAGAGAAAATTTTAGAGAGTGGGTTGCTATCATAAATGATTTACCTGATAGCGTTTGGTATTTAGTTATTATAGTTTTTACTGCTAGCTTTGGATCAAGAGTTTCTGACAAGTTGATGAACAGAAAAAAGAAGTAATGGCTAAACAAAAGTTTGTCCATTTCGTGCCAAGAGATCCGCCTAAGAAGCGACCTATGGTACACAAAAAATCACAAAACAAATCCGAAAAGAGACAGCGTAAACAGACTAGATACAAAGGACAAGGCAGATGAAATACATTAAAGGAATAGCATTTATACTTATTGGTATTGTCTGGTTATCTCTTATTCTTGCTACTGCTGCTATAGCTGGATCAACTATCAATTCGACTAGCGGAAATAATACTGCAATCGAAGGTGGTTATACTGGCGGAGCTACAACGTATCAATCTGGATCTTCATCCAATACGACTAGCACAACGAACTCTACATCTAATATTAGATCTGCACCTCCTACAGCTTCAGCTCCAGGAATGAACACATCTAATAATTGTGCCATGTCTTTATCAGGCGGAGTTCAAACTTTTTCTATTGGTGTATCAGGTGGTAAATCTTACATAGATCAAAACTGTGAGTTAATAGTTTTATCAAGAACGCTTCAATCTTTTGGAATGAAAGTTGCTGCTATTTCTTTACTTTGCCAAGACGAAAGAGTTTTCCAGGCTATGTTTATGGCTAAAACTTATTGTCCAGTTGAAGGTAAAATTTCTCAAGAAGCATACGATTTAATAGTTACTAAATATAATTATGAAATGCCTACTTATGAAAAATATGTAGAGCTAGAAAAACAAAAGAAACCTAAAATTAAAGTAGATCAACTTAAATCAACAAGAATACATTAATGAATAAAAAAACTAATACAGCATTACTTGGCTTGTTAGGATCAATTCTTTTAGGTCTATCAACTTGGGTACTTATAACTCTGATTGAACTTCAAACAATCGTAGTCATGCTTCAAACAGAAATATTATCTTTAGATAAAGTTATTGGTCGTATCTATGCTCACATGGACAGACTAACAAAATGAGAATTTTTATACTAATAGCAGCTTTAATATGGTTGTTGTTATCTTGGTTTGCTAGTTCAGTTGGATTAAAAGCTGAAGAAATTACAACAAACAATCTATTAACTAACGGTAATTTTGAGACTGGCAATGCTAATGGTTGGACAACCAATGGAGATGTGCAAGTTCTTAATGATTGTTGCGAATTAAATAATGTATCAAGCAACTATGATTTAGAGTTTGGAGATAGCGGATCTATATCTCAAGACGTTACTTTAACTACCAATAGTATTACTCAAGAGATGTTAGATAATGGTATTACTTTAAGTCAAGTAACAGAAGTTCAAAATGGCGAATGCGGAGTTGCTGGATGTTGGGGTGGTACTGGTGGCAAAGATACCTTTACAATTAATCTTAATATAAAAGATAGCTCAGGTAATGTCCTGGCGACAATGACATCTACTAGAACAGATGTAACTGATATTAATGGTCAAAATTTTACTGACACTCTTATATATACTGGTGCTAATTCTAATGTGGCCAACACTATAATTTCTGGATTAGACGCTAATGCTCCAGCTAATCTTGGTGGTCCTAATGTAGATAACATCTCATTAACGATGACTTATAACAATGTAGTTCTCCAGGTGGAGACACAACAAGCATTAAAAGAATTTGAAGAAACAGTTATTTTTGAAAAAGAAACAATAGAATTTAAAGAGGAAGTTCAGATATTTACTGAAGAGATCCAAACAATAGCTGCATTACCTATGCCTGAAGAAGAGAAGGTTATGGAGATAGTGGCAGCTGTTATGACCTTTGAAGAAAAAACTGAAACTAAAGTAACTAAAGCAGAAATCAAAACTGCTGTTGAAGAGAAAGAAGAAAAACCAGAAATGATTGCTACTCAAATTATTGAGGAAGCAGAAGAGGAGACATCAGTTGTTAAAGAAGAAACAAAAGAAACTAAATCTACTAGCGAAGAGCCTACAACAGAAACAGTTTCAACAGAAAATAATTCCAAACAAAAAAAAGTACAATCGGAAAAAAAAGTAGCTTCTAAAACAAAAAAAAATATCTCCGCTAACTTTGATAAGGTTATGGCTAAAGTTGACGCTTCAGTTAAAGATGTAAGTAAAAATTTAATAGTTAAAAATATTATAATTACAGAAGCTATGGTAGGAGAGGTGTCATTAGCAGCTTATGTAAATCAAGAATTTTATAAACCTAAAGATATTTATTTAGGTAATAACCTGATTGATAATCGAGAAATATATAGCAACGTAAATCTTGCCAGTTATATAGCAAACGATCCAGTCAATATAAAAGATACAATGTTGCAAGACATTAAAATTAAAAAACAAAAACTATTAATAGAATTGGAGCAATTAAAAAATGGTTGATAATATTAAAAAGAACTTAACAAACATAGTAGTTATTATAGGATTGATAGGATCTATCGGTGCTGGTTTTAGTAAGTTTGCTAAAATGGAAAGCACGATTGAGCAATTAGCAAGTCAAACAACAGTAGATTATTCTGCTCAAATTGCAGTTATAGAAGAGAAGGTTAAAGCTTTAGAAAATGTAGATACTTCTCATAGTCATAAACTTGTAGAGCATAATCATCCAGTTGATCATACTCATCCAGTAGATCATGGTCATACTAAAATGTTAGTTAATGCTAAAGAGATAGAAATAATTAAAGTTCAAATAGAAGAGATAAAAACTAAAGCGTCAAATCCGTTACAATAATTTTGGCGGAAGGAGTGGGATTCGAACCCACGATAGGAGTTACCTCCTATGACGATTTAGCAAACCGTTCGTTTCAACCAGCTCACGCATCCTTCCACATTTTTTAACAACTTATATATGAAAAAACGAAAAGTAGAAATACACGTTAAGTGTGATTATTGCGGTAAATACACAACATCTTTCGTTGCTACACCAGATCACAAATTATTTTGCCGATTTCAAACTCCAGGCTTTCCTCCAGATAAAGACTGTATGACAGATTATAATCAATCTAAACGCTATCCTATATCTGGTAACATCACATCACATCTACCTTCCAAAAAAACAAATCAATTATAAATATAAATAAAAAATGTTACCTTGTTGTTTCCAAAACAATAATAATCCTTTTATTTGCTTGTCTTTTTAACTATTTACTTCCGCTTGCTAATCGCATAAATTCTCAATCAAGAGATGATTATGCAAATAATGCAACCGCTATTAATTAATATTAGCAACAGTTCTTATGCTGGTTTAAACATAGGAAAATCACAACATCAAACGAACTATCCAATAATATTGTTACCATATTGTTACTTGGTAACACCTTTTATGTATGGTCGTTTTTTACATAAACCATTTGCATATCTATCTCCGCAAACTAAAAAAATAGGAGATGATAATGGTACACACCAAAATAACACCTAGACATGGTTATCATGTTTTACAAGTTAAAGACAAATTAACTGGTAAGTATAAGCAAGTCTATAAGTCTAAAAAAATATCTGAAGTAAACCATAAGAGAGTAGAGCTACAAAAGAATAGTATTAAAGCTGAAGCTGCTTTATCTAAAAGAAAAATAGTTGATACATACAAAGACTTTGCTTTAGATAAAATTGCTATGGCTGAACATCCGCAATCTGGAATGAGATTAAAAAGTGTTAATCATTATTTTAGTTTTTGGAAAAACTGGATCAATCAATATTTTCCAAAAGATTTATTACTTAATGAGATAACTGTTCCAGTTATGGATAAGTTTTTTTTAAAAATAAAATCTGAAGGATGTACTCACAAACAAGCTAATCTTGTTGTTAAAAGTTTTTATACATTTTTAAAATGGTGTATTGAACAAGAATATGTAACAGAGCTTGGTGTTATGTTTACTTATAAAGTAAAAAACAGACCACATCTTAAAGATCAAGTTACAGCTAATATGCTTCCTAAAAAAACTGTTATGATTAACAGACCTGAAGTTAAAAAGTTGTTTAAACATTTAATGCCAACAGATCAAAATCCTAGTGTTTGGTTAAAGTTTGCTGTTGTTGTAACACTTGCTTTTACTGGTTTAAGACTTGGAGAATTAAGAGCTTTAAGGTGGGATCGGATTGACTGGATCTATGGCAAGATAAAAATTGATCAAGCTGTTGTTGAAGGTGTAATTAAGGACCAGGTTAAAGCTGATGGAAGTTATGATGTAATTAAAATGCACTCCACATTATTTAGAGTATTATCTATTTGGAGATCTATTCAGTCTAAATATTACACACCAAGAAAAATGCCATTAGTATTTGCTTCATTAAAATTCGTACATGAAACAGTACCTTTAGCAGATAAAACAATTAATGACTGGCTTAAACTAGCTTATCAAGATCTTGGTTTTGCAAAGATTGAAGTAGTTAAAAATAGTTCTGGCAGTAAATCACACACTCGAACTGTCGCTAATAAATTTAAAGGTTGTGTAAGCAGAACATTTAGACACTTTGCAGCTACTTCTTTAACCGATGCTCAAGCTGGTAATGAAATCTTAACTGATAACTTTATTAAAGGACAGATAAGACATAAGGATATTAGATTAACTAAAGGTCTTTATGGAGATCATACTGGTTTAGATCCATCAGGAGAAAGAGCTGAAGCTGAACAAGAAGCTTTAGATGGTGCTTTTCCTAACTTAATAGATATGGAGGCTCTTAATGAAAATTAAAAACTTCAAAGCTGTTAAGTATTTTGCTTTAAAGACTGGCAAAATTTATTCTTACAAATCTACTTTTGGCGAGATGCAAATAGACCAAGATCTTAAAAAAATTGTGTCATTGCCAAAATCTAATGTTGTTATATTTCCTAAAAAATACGTTTCTTAACTAGGTATCAAAGGTCATGGAGGCTGTTATATTGCAGTCTCCGTAGCTCCTAGAGCCTCTATTTATTTCTTACTATGCTTAAATTAATGTTTTCTTCTACTAATCTTTTATTTTCATCTTTGTAGAATTTATTTTCTTTTTCAATTTTAATAATGTGAAGTCTTAAATCTCCATTGTTTTTTGCATGGATTGTTTCTAAACCTTGTATTCTTTTTATCTTTGATACGGCTTCTTTTAACTTTTGTTTTAATAATTTATTTTGATTAGTTAAATATTCAATCTTCTCAGGATCTTTAAACATTCCTTCGTTTGTCATTCGTCAAACTCCTCTATTACTTCTATTGTAGATGGAGATAATTTAACTATCTCATTAGCTTTAGTTGTTGCTACAATCTCAACATGAGTATCTCTAAGCTCTTCTTTACAAGCATCTTTAGCCTCATTTAACTTCTCCATTAATGCTGGGAAATTACTTTCATAAACTCCGTAGATATATAGATCATTAATAGCTGCTGTTACTCTGGCTAAACCTTTGTGCCTTTTTTCTAGCCTTAATAATCTTTGATCACTACTCATCTTTTAAAACCTCCTTTAATTTATATTTAATATTTTCAATTTTAAGATCTTCTATTTCTGCTTCTTGAGTTATTGGATCTTTACCTTCAATAGCTTTATTCTCATCTGGATATTCTTCTTTAAGAACAAAACTTGCTTGACCAGTTGTTGTTTTAATTATCTTTGACATTTACTGTTTTTCCATCGTCAATAGTTTGTTTTAGAATTGGCTTATTATTAGTTAAAATAATTTTTGCTATATTTATATGTCCAGTTTTTATGTCCGATGTTTTAACTAGGACCATATAATTACAACCAGCATCTTCCATTGTTTGCTCTTGTATTTCTATTTCGCAGACATCAGCTTTGATTATGCTCATTATTAAATCCTTCGTATTTTGCTATCATCATTGGATCAGCCAGGACATCCATTGATACATTAAATTTATTGGCTATTTGTTTAAGCTTAATACTTGATATTCCATTAGCTCCTTTTTCGTATTTTTGAATTTGCTGGAATGTTGTTCCAATAGCTTGTCCAACTTTAGTTTGATTTAGATTTCTTTTTTTTCTAAGAAACTTGATGTTTGCTCCAACTGCTTTGTTGAACTCAAGTTCTTCGCTGGTTCTATGTCTGTTTGGCATTTAATCTCCTCTATAGTTAAGTTAAAATAATCCTCTAATTGCTTCTTCCATCCAGTCATATCGTGAACTGTTGTTCGATCTGCTGTTTCAAAGAAAGCAAGAGGCGGCATTTGACGATAAACATTTTCAACTCCGATAAAGAAAGCTGGTATGTTATTTTCAAATTTTAAGTACCAATTAGATTGGTTAATTCTGTGAACTGGCATATCAGAGCTGAATGCTTGATAGCCTACATAATTTTCATAATTAATATCTCCTGATTTTCTAGTCATCAGTTTTCTCCAATGGATCGTATTGAGTTTTAAGTTTGCAGATAAACTCTGCTAATTTTGAATTTAATCTAGCTGATATAATTGGCTGTAACTTCATTACTTCGCCAAACATAGCAACTAATTCTAAATCTCTTTCAGAAGCCTCGTAAGCATCCCAGTCATCTTGACTTAATCTCCAATTTAAAAATATTTCTACTGCTTGTTTTTCTCTTTCCATTTCAAGAGCTAACTTTGCAGTATCAGTCATTTGATTTGCTGTTGTTTTAGGAAATTGAATTATTGTTCCAGTCATTTTTTTTCTTTCTGCATTAACTCCGCCTGGTGCAGATAGTTTGCTGCGTCATCGTAATTGTCTTGTTTAAAAGATTGTCTGGTCCTA
>Ga0209232_1000194_pt1 | contig 38382 bp, 81 predicted proteins | sample ETNvirenome_2_60_FD_184066 | JGI IMG/M metagenome (GOLD analysis project Ga0209232, IMG submission 184066) | Marine viral communities from the Pacific Ocean - ETNP_2_60 (SPAdes) (version 2) | ecosystem: Environmental > Aquatic > Marine > Oceanic | place: Pacific Ocean | collected 2013-06-22
TGAAGGGTTAGATTTTTCATTACCTGTTATTTCTAGCCCAATGGATACCATCACAGAAGCCGACATGGCAGTTGCACTTCACAAGGCTGGTGGCCTTGGAGTCGTACATCGTTACAATACTATAAATGAACAGGCAGATATTGTTAAGCAAGTGATAGCTGAGTGCAAAGCTGCGCCGGCAGCTATAGCAATAGGGGCCACTGGAGATTATTTAGATCGCGCAGAACGTGCCGTGCATTTAGGTGTAAAGGTTCTCTGCATTGATACCGCCCATGGTCATCATTCGGCCATGGAGCGTGCCATAAAAACCCTCAAGGATGGCTACGGCAGCCGCGTGCATGTGATGGCTGGGAATGTGGCAACTCTGGATGGCTTCAACGCTCTAGCTGAGTGGGGTGCTGACAGTGTTAGGGTTGGCATAGGAGGGGGCAGCATATGCTCTACAAGGCTAGTGACAGGGCACGGGGTGCCAACACTAGAGAGTATTATGGAATGTGCCAAGACCGGCCATAGCACCAAAATCATTGCTGATGGCGGGATAAAAACCAGCGGAGACATTGTGAAGGCCCTGGCTGCCGGCGCCGATTTTGTAATGATCGGTTCGATGCTGGCGGGAACAAAGGAGACGCCTGGAAATGTTTTTACGTCGAAAGAAGGGAAAAAATACAAAATTTACAGAGGTATGGCTTCGTCTAAAGCGCAAACTGACTGGAGAGGTGCGTCTTCTACGCCTGAAGGAGTCTCCACAACAGTGGCCTTCAAGGGAGAGGTTGCTCCTATATTGGATAATATTTTGGGTGGTATTAGGAGTGGATTTAGCTATTCTGGTGTACGGACCTTGAAGGATTTTCAGATTAAGGCCCGTTTTATTCGACAGTCGCCAGCATCTCAAGTTGAAAGCTCTACTCACATCATGCTAAAAAGGTAAAAGAGATGTCAGATTATGGAGCAAATAAAAAACAAATCTGCTTTGACAGTCTGGCAAAAACACACGCCGACTTAAAGATAAGACTTCACGCGGATGATCTTAAAATAAGAGATTTTTTCAATGAGGTGATTCTGGCATACGTGAGTTGTGATGAAAATATAATAAAATTTGTAGATAAATTGAAAGAAAAGAAGAGAGTTTCAAAGACTCTAAAAAACAAAACATCCCAGTCCAGAAGAGCACAAAAAAAGGTTGTTGATCAATTTGGACTGTCGCCCGATGAAATTGAGAATATATTTGATATAATAGAAAAGGAGAATTCAAATCTATGAGAGATTGTCTAAAAAAATGCTTAAAGCGGAGCAAAGTCTGCGAACAAACAGATTGCCGAGTTTGGGTTGACCACAAGGATGACTTAAATTGCTGCCTCCTGTCCGTGGAGAAGTACGGCAATATGACTTTAGAGGAGACTGCAAAGCGCTTAAATTTAAGCATTGTTCGAGTAAAACAGATACAAGACGCAGCCATACAAAAATTGCAAAAAAACAGACGTTTAAAGGTATTGTAACTATTTATTAGAGGAAACGCCAGAAGGTACTGGCATATGATCATAAACAAGGAGATATTTCCAATGAGTAACAAGAAGAACCTATTAGAAGAAAATACAGTTCGTCGCTTTATGAAACTGGCCGGTACACAGCCCTTCGCTAGCGATTTCTTAAATGAAACAACGCTGACGGAGGCTCCCGAAGATGAGCTTGAAATGGGAGAAGAGGTAGAAGTAGAAGAAGAGATGCCCGAAGAACCAGAAGGCGTTGAACTCGAAGCGGAAGACGATGGTAGCGCCGAAGACGCAGCCGAAGGTTCGGTTGAAGCATTTGCAAAAGATGCCCTAGAGGCGATTGCTGGCGTTGCTAAAGAGCACGGTGTTGACATTGAAGTCGAAGAAGGTGATGAGCCTGAAGAGGTTGAGGTCGGTGAAATGGAAGTCGAAGAGGGCGACATGGAAGGCGAGCTTGGACCTGAAGACGAAGAAATGGAAGTCGGTGAAGAAGACGAAGAAGCTGCCCTGGAGGCGCTCGAAGAGATCGCTTATATCGACGAAGACGTTTTGATGGAGAAGGTCTACAAGCGCGTTGCAAATCGCCTCTTGCGGGAAAAGCGTGCAGATGATGTAGCTGAAAAGTTGGCAAGAAAACTTGCCTCCCGCGTTTCCAAAAAGCTGCGTTAAAAATGTACGAACTGATTTGGTTCCTGTGTGGTGCTGTCTCTTATAGACTTTTATCAAAGCTATTGGCTTTGGGGCAGGCCACCGCAGTTTTCCGAACTCTCGAAATCAACCTTTTAGTGATGTTATCCTCTTTGACGGAGGATATTGCCTTCATAAAGGCACTTCGCTATAAGGTGATGGAGGAGTCTGGGCTGCCTCTGGAGCAAATTGAAAAAAATCGTGATGCGGACGACGAGTTTTTTCAAGTATGGAAAACATCCTGCGTGCAGAATATGCACAAAACAGTCCCACCATACATAAAACCCTCTTTTAAAACGTGGAATGAGGGCATGAATTTAGTGAGTAAGTTTTACAGAGAATATAAAAATGGCGGCAAATAAATCAAGTGATAGAATAATTGAGTGGTTCAAGCAAGAAGGCGCTCTTACGCAAGAGGGCAACCTATATAGAGCCAAGCGCGTTTTTGTAGCTAACTCTATTATTACGTGGATAAGAGAGCAATCAACCGGATTGCAGCAAGACGAAATTGAATATGTGATGAAGACAGTGAGGCTGTTTTTACAAAATCAAGTGGATTTGAAATGGAACCTCGGAAGAATTGAAATTGGAGCCATTCCGGGTGGCGAAACGCGACCCCTTTTTGGGGAAATTTAAACAAAGGAAAGACAAATGAAGTGCGCGAAAGAAGAAAAAGAAGAAAAAGAAGAGAACGAAACAATCGAAGAGGTGCCTGAGTCAACTGATGATGTGGAGGGCAGCGAGCCGCTCCCCGCAGAGGATGTATCTCCCATAATTTTATTGAATGCGCCAAGAGAGGAAAGCTCTTCAAAGTTGCGTATGATAGGGCTGTTTGGCACCCTAGATGAAGAAAAGGTGACTGATTTAGTTCAGGGGCTCTTTGCTTTGCGCGAATATGGGGCTGAGAAGATCTATGAGAACCCAGAAGATATAGACTCTCCCGTAAAAGAAGTTATTTACAAGCCTATTGATTTTAATATTTCTACTTGGGGGGGTTGCGCGAGAGGCATGTTTGCCGTTTATGATACGATGCGAGCAGTGCGCGAGCAGTGTGATGTTGTGACATACGGCTTGGGAAAAGTGATGTCTGCCGGCGTACTGCTGCTAGCTGCGGGCACAAAGGGCAAGCGCAAGATTGGTAAGAATTGCCGCGTTATGATCCACAGTGTCCGAGCCGATCAATTTGGCGCGATTCATAACCTTGAAAATGAATTTGAAGAAACCAAGTGGCTTCAAGAGACTCACATTAATGCCCTGATAGAAGAGTCAGATATGACCAAAAAGCACCTCAAAAAACTTTTGGATAGAAAAGTGAATGTATATTTGACAGCAAAAGAAGCTGTTGAATATGGGATTGCTGATATTATTGTTTAGGGAGGTGCGACATGGGATGGCGTCAGAATCGTTACAACAAAAAATCTGCAAAAAAGTATGGGTGGGAGCCGCATTGGTTCGAGGCGACTGGATTTGATGATGCTTTAGCAGAAAACATCAAAGACTTTCAAATGAGGCATGACCAGGAGCAAGATGGTTTGTGTGGCCCTGTCACATATCGCCTAATTCTCTCCGAAAGGGAAGCGGTTATTGATGGTATAGTTGAGCAGTCCGACTTAAACGAGAATCATATTATTTGCGGTGGTCAACGTGTGCCTGTAGAGTGGGATAAAGTGCAAAACTTATACGACGTGGGCTCATTGGCACTCCCTTCAGATTGTTACCGGAGCTATAAACCTGGCAAAAGAAACATAGGCATGATCATTACTCACTTCGATGTGTGTCTTTCTGCCGCATCTTGCAAGCGAGTGTTGGAGAAGAAAGGAATATCAAGCCATTTTGTTATTGATAACGACGGCACGATATGTCAAATGGTCGATCCACAACATAGTGCCTGGCACGCTGGCAGGAGAGTGGTCAACAGGGCTTCCATTGGAGTAGACATCTCAAACGGCTATTATACCAAGTATCAGAGTTGGTATCGCAGAAAAGGATTTGGCAACCGCCCAGTCCTGGAGGGCGTTAAGGTACATGGTACTACGCTAAAATCATGTCTGGGGTTTTATCCCGTTCAGATTGAAGCATACAAGGCTCTAGTAAAGGCGCTGTGTAGTTTCTATGACATTCCGCTGGAAATGCCGATGGATGAGGAAGGAAAAGTTCTCAGAAAGGTAAGCAAGAAAGTTAGAGGCGGCAAGTTTAAAGGCATCGCCAATCATTTCCACGTAACCCGAGGAAAAATAGATACGGCAAATCTTGATTGGGATAAGGTATTGAAAGAATTGGGAGACTAATTAATATTATGGTAGACATTAATAAAATGGTAGAAGGATATTTTGATCAAGCAGGATTGAGCTTCAATCGGCTTTTGGGATTAATTGAGGAGCAGATGGATGTCCTCGACCAAATAAGCCTGATGCAAGAGAAGATGAATCTCGATCCAGGCGAAACTAAGAGCATCGACATTAAATTTCCTAAGATCCGGATCAATGAGGATTTTGGGAAAATGGGAACAGACGACCGCGCAATTATTGAAAAATTTACAAAAAACATTGCCGGTTCGACCCTGGAGGAAAAGCTAGCCAACATTAATCAAATATTGACAACAAAAAAAGAGGGCGCTACCATTGGAGAGATCCTCTCCACGATGGTTACATGCGAGATTCTTTCATCAATCATTACTCAATACACTGAGTCGGCAGGCGGTTTTATTTTCGAGGGATTTTTGGCAGGCTTGTTTGGAGGACAATCTGTTCAAATCACTAAACCCGAGGACATTCCCGGCATGGACGCAAAAGGAAAACCGATTACTGATGTTGTTTTGAACGACAAGCACTACTCTTTGAAGCTACTTGGGGCAACCACTGGCGTGAAGGGGTCTTTCAACAATATGGTGGAGCATTTTAAAGCTGTCAATCATGTTATTTATTTAGATGCACGGCGCATAGACAAAGACCAGGGGCTTCAGTTTGGAGAGTTTACTATTACTCTAGAGGGGTTTTTAGATGTTTTTGTGACACCATTCCTGAAAACAGTCTGGAAAAAAGATGCTGATCGCTTTGAAGACGCCGCAGCATTCCAGCAGAAAGTGTCTGAACTAAAGAACTCAAACGTGGGTGTCAAGAGGATTTCTTTTGGGAAAAAAGGCTTTTCGACACAGTTGCCAGGATGGACCACATTTGACTTTTCGCCAAAGGCAGGGGTGCTGCAAGAAGGTAAGATAAGCCCACAAGGCATGTCACAACTGATGGACGAGATAATCAGCGCCGACCCAGAAGAGTTACAAAAATTTGCAAACTTCTCAGTAATATATGCTGAGAGTAAATTTGAGGGAACAAAAGCAGAAAAACTCTTTGGCTCATACGGACTAGTCGAAGACATCAAACAGGCGATAAAAGATAAAAATCGAGAAGAAATTCTGAGATTATTGGAATTGACACCAGGTTACGGACCAGTGCCGCAACAATTTGAATTTACTAGAGAACAAGCAGAGTCTATTGGCAACTTTAAAGAAATCGGAACTTTAATGATCGGCAAGGAATATATGCTGAACACTTTCGCTATGTACGCAGATCTTCTAAAAGCTACCATTTCTCCAGTTTACGAACAACTACAGTTCTTTACAAATAATATCAATGATTATTTCTTGGGCGTGTCTGGAGAAGAAGCACCTCAAGATAGAAAACAATATGCACTGGACGCCATAACAAATGCAAAAGAGCTGCGCGTTGCCACAGATGCCGCAGTCAAAAAAATCGAGGCCGAAGGAAGCACTGAGTAAGCAGATCTTTAATTTATAAAAAAATTAAAAAATCACTTGACTTTTAGTGTATAATGCATTATAGTTTAAACATCACGCAATTAATCGGAGGATGAATGTCGCGTAAGTACGAATCTGGTACGAGTCTCCACCAGAAAATATTAAAGGGGGCAAATGTTTTAGCGGATAATGTAGCATCCACCTTGGGACCAAGAGGGAGAAATGTCATTCTCCATCACCCAGAACAAATGCCAGTGATCACCAAGGATGGTGTAACTGTGGCTAAGTTTGTATCATTCACCGATCCGTTTGAGAACGTAGGCGCTCAGATTATTAAACAAGCCGCCGCCAGAACCAACTCGGAAGCGGGTGACGGAACCACCACATCGACGGTATTGACGAGAGCAATCTTACAACAGGCTCAAAAATATTTGATGGCAGGCTCTGCGCCCATTGAACTCAAGCGAGGCATGGACAAAGCAACGGAAAAAATCGTTGAAAACTTGAAAGAGTTAGCAACTCCTATCAAATCGATGGAGGATGTCGCACACATCGCCACTATCTCGGCAAATAATGATGAGAAGATAGGCAAGCTAATTGCACGCGGCGTAGATCTCGCTGGAAAAGACGGCGCAATCTCCATTCAAGAGGCGCGTTCGCTAGAAACTAGCCTGGAGGTGGTAGAGGGCTTTCGCTTTAATTCCGGATATTTAGCTAGCGCATTCGTCACAGACGAGAAGCGTGGAGTTGTATCCTATGATGAGCCCATTATTCTGGTTACCGACGAGAAGATTGACTCTGTTGATGATATGATGCCAGCATTGGAGATTGCCGCCAGGGAGGGCCGTCCATTTATTATTGTGGCGGAGAATATCGAAGGTCAAGCCCTTGCAGCCCTCATCATGAATGCTATGCGCGGAACGATGCGAGTAGCTGGCATCAAGGCTCCACGATATGGAGAGGAACGAAGGAACATCTTAAAAGATTTGGCGTTGTCGGTGGGTGCAACCTTTATTACGCGACAAAACAATCTCAGATTGCGCGACGTAAAACTGACACACTTTGGTAGGGCTAAAACTATTGAAAGTTCCAAGTCCCTTACGACTATCGTTGGCGGGAAGGGCAGCATGGACGAGGTAGAAAAGCGCATCGATCTTCTCAAAGCGGAGATAAAAGAAACAGAATCCCTTTCGGAGTGTGAGAAGATTCAAGAAAGAATTACTCGCTTGGCTAGTGGTATTGCGGTCATCAGGGTTGGTGCAGCCACAGAAGTAGAGATGATAGAAAAGAAGCACAGAGTGGAGGATGCACTTGAAGCAGTGAATGCGGCCCAACTTGAGGGGATTGTTCCAGGGGGAGGGGTTGCGCTAATTCGCGCTTCAAGAAACCTGAAGATCAAAACTGATAATCCAGATCAGAAGTTGGGTGCAAAAATTGTATGCGAGGCCGTCAAGGAGCCTTTGCGTCAAATGGCGCTGAATGCGGGATATTCTCCTGATATATTAATTTCAATGGTGGAGAAAGCGAAGGGCGATCGTGGCATTGATTTTAATACTGGCAAGCTAACTAGCTTATTAGAAAAAGGAATTATTGATCCTGCAAAAGTAACACGCTGTGCGGTGCAAAATGCAGTTTCTGTAGCCTCTACTTTAATTACAACTAATTTTGCCATTATCGAGTCGCCCGACTAGTTAATGGTGTACAGGAGGGGGTCCAATGGCCACAGCTACAGGTGCAGTCGCGTTCGCAGAGATGAACGGAAAGTTTGATCAAATTATGCAAAAATTAGAAGTTGTAAACGAAAAACAGGACGAGATGGCTGAAGACATCGCCAAAATTAAAGAAGCGGTCTATCATCCTGACGAGGGCTTATACGCCCGCCTAAGAGAATTGGAGGGCTGGAAAGATACTTCATCTAAATTGATTTGGATTATCATCACCGCCGTTGTGGGCCTAACCGTGGCTACTGCATACAAAACCCTTCTTTAATTTTCTTGACAAATATTTTATATATGTTATACTTAACGCAATCAAGGAGTATTTTATGCGAGTAAATGTTGCATACTCAGTAGATCTTTCTGAACTGAAGCAAATCGTTCAGGAGCTTTTACTGAAAGTGGAAGATGAAGTGGAGAACGTTAATGGGCTTTTTACCAAAGTTCAACAAAGCGTCAGTCGAGAGCAAGAAGAAAAAGCTATCAAACTTATTGAAGAGTGTCGCGCAAGTATTGCCAAGGTAGATCACTCCCTGTTTGATTCTTTTAATATTTTGAGCGGGTTACAACGCGCGAACGTGCAAATACGCAACGCCGAAGCGGCAAAAAAAGCACAAGAGAAAAAAGAGGGGAGCCATGCTGAAGGTGGGTGATTTAGTTTACGCACCATCTGAAGTGAGACTTCTAAAGTTTCATGAGCAGGAAAATTTCAGCGGGACTCAATTACAGCGCATGGCAGCAAAGGTGCCCACAAAAGTGTATCACTTGAAGGCTCCGACCAATCTCCTATTAACACAAACGAGCACCCCCTATGGTAATTATTTAAAGGTGCTTTACGATGGGGACGAGTGGTATGTTGAGAGGAGAGACATTAACACTATAGAAAGGGGATCAAAATGATTAAATTAGTAGAGGTGCATGAAACTTCTAGTGGGCATACACTACGTGAGGTGTATGTAAACCCAAAGCATGTAGTTTCATTGAGGGAAGATATGAGGGTTAGAAAGAAGCTCAAAGAGGGGCATATGCCATCTGGGCTCGACGACGAACACGCTTTCACACGTATGACCCTAGATAAAGGGTTCAGCGGCCTAGAGATCGTAGTTGTAGGTTCTCCGAGCGTAATTGAAACAAAACTTAAAAGCCCTAGCCGGGAGTTACTTCATGGGTGACCACATCACCATCTATATAAAGTCTGAATGTCCTTTTTGCATAAAAGCGCAGCAGGAGCTAGTAAAACAAAAGATCAATCATACCACTTTTATTATGGATGAGGAGCCCGACCTCCTCTTAGAGGCCAAAGAAAAGTGGGGACACTTTACGGTGCCGATTGTTTTGTCCCACGAGAAGCCCGGCGAAGGTCCAGCTAGACTAGTCGGCGGTTGGACCGAGCTTAGAGAGCTTTTGGCTAGTGAGGGAGCATGATAGAGTGCAGGCTTATCCCGATGGAAAAAAACCGCTTCCTTGAGAATAACCCACCTTATAAAAGACATGGCCACTACATTTCATCTCGATACTCTATGGCTGGGTTTGGTAAGACCTGCTGGGTCGTCGGCGTAAATATTTTAGTTGATCACGCTCGCTATCTTGAAGAGGGGTTAAGCCTCGATGAGATTACTCGTCGTTGCATAGAATTTTTAAACCATCGACCTAAGAGTAAGTATGGGAAGCGCCGCAAGAAAAAGCCCAAATATGGCTTTTTTCAGCCCGAGCCGCACTTATCAAAACTCTTAGTGGGCGATAATGGAGAAACTTATTTACAGGCGCTTCTAGTTACTAAAGACAGGTGCAATCCTAATTTTTGGGGAGAAGGGCCACGGGAGTAATATATGTCTTCGCAGAAAAAAAGTGTAGTCTTTACGTTTGAAGAAGAAGTCTGGCTTCGTTATATTCACAAGATTGAAAGTGATAGGGTTATTTTGGATAACCTGCTATTCAGTGGAAAAGATGGGGATCTCACTCCATATAACAAAAGCAAACTCTGCGAATATTACAGTGTCCTCTATTCTCTCGAAGAAATAATGTATAAATTAGCCGATGATGATTTCTTCGACCCTGAAACTAAAAGTTTTATTGTTTCAGAGGACTTAGCCATGAAATTTTCTCTTTTCATGCAGGCGCTTGTCCTCTCCAAAGAGATTGTGACTGAGAATAATTGTTCTATTTCGCTCCACTGAGGTCTAATTAAAGCATGGCCGAGCTTTTATATATTGCGTTTTGGATAGTGGCTGCTGTTATCTATTCCTCCTTGTGGATGCGCGTATATAGGCTCCACCAAGAAGAGGAAACTATTGGCAGTATCTCTGTATTTCCCTCTTCTATGCTCGTGTGGTCACACAGTGCATTCTTGGTTATTCAACCTTATTTCTTTTTGGGTATTGTGGGGGCGTTTCTTTTTCACTCACACTTCAAGTGGCTGGCAAAAAAACGGCCACCCGGCGCCGATGTGTGGTGGAGTTATGGCTATTATGTAGAAAAGTTTCAGAATATCAATGGAGTTATTGTGGAGTGGCCTGTTCAATTAGCGGCAACCAATTTGGTTGGCGCCCGTGGGGGCTCTATGCGTGAAAGAAAGTAAGAAAGTTTTATTTTTGTTTTCCCTTTATCTGGTGATTATGTGTCTAGTTTTTGTTATGTTTTTTTGTAAAGTGGCGCACGCCCAATCAAAGTCTCCAAAGTCAAAGTTTTATGACTTCAGCGAACAGTTAATTGATGGCCAAATTAAAAAACCTACAGCACTCTATACAGATGCTAGACAAAAGGTGAAGTTTGACAGGCTGTTACGATTAAAGAAATCTTTTTTGAAGGCTCTTTACTCGACAGCAAAAGAAAAAGTCTTTAAATGAAGAATAATTTTTCTTTTTTAAAAATTTACTAATATGTATGTATAGGGGTGTGAATTTGTTTGCACACTTCGAGCCATTTCTAAAGACTTTAGCCAAGCCTTTAGGACTGATCTGTTTTATTTGGGAGGGCCGCGATGACAACAGGTGTGAAAGCTAAATATCTTTTTTTGGCCTTCATACCTTACTGTATCGTTTACTTTCTTTTTCAGACGGGGTTTATACCCAACGAGTACGACCTTTTAATAGATCTTGATACTAAAATTCCTTTTGTGGCTGAGTTCGTTTGGATATACCACACGTTAATTCCAGTCCTCGCCTTCACTGGCTTTATGCTTTTTCGCGACAAGAAATTATTCTCGTTAATGACGTATGGAAATCTGGCAGCAGGCATCGTTCTTTGTATTTTCTATGTGCTTGTTCCATCTTATTATCCTCGCGAGGCACATGGTGCAATAGACACAAGCACTTTGTCTGGCTACCTTGTTGAGCTAACCAGAAGTATTGATGGTGCCAACAATACCTTCCCTTCAGGGCACGTAACTTTTTCATGGCTCATGGCGTATTTTGTGAGCCTCTCGGAAGTTGGCAGAAAGCATTTAAGCGTTACGCTGGCTTATTTTTGCTGGGCGACCTTGATCGCTATCTCCACCCTCACTTTGAAACAGCACTACTTATTTGATGTGGCGTCTGGCATCGGGCTGGCATCTATTATTTTTTATATATCTCGCAGAGTATATTTATTTCGCAGCATTTCGGAGCTAGTTACTAAAGATGTTGAATTCATACCCTCAAGAACTTCTACAGCAGAAGTGTCAGTTGATTGTTGAAGAAATTTTAAAGCAGAATTATGTTAAGTTTGGGGTTGAGGATTTTCTTTTGAGAGAGTCAGACCAAACCCAAATTGAATGCAGCCTTTGTTTTTCTAATGATTGGAAAGACATCCTTATTCAAGGTGCTGGTGACGGACCCGTGGATGCTCTTTATACAGCGATGGTCAAACATTTTTCCCCCACATTTGTTTCACTCAAGAATGTTTTTTTTGATGACTTCGTAATGAAGGTGGATTTCAAAAAGACCGCCCGAAAGTCGGCTGCGCCCGTGTGTATTAAATTATCCCTCAAGAACCATAGCGAGCGCAATATATTCTTTTCTGCTCAGTCTCACTCGATGGTGGGTGCCTCTACGGCAGTCGTTATAGGCGCGTGCGAATATTTAATAAACGCGGAGATGGCCTTTGTAGAGTTAAAGCGATTGATTGCAGACGCTCGGAAGCGTAGCAGGATCGACCTGGTGGATAAATATGTGGAGAAGATGGTTTCGTTGGTTGGAATTGCTACTTACGAGGAGATTGCAAATTAATACTTGACAGGGGCATATTTTTGTGATAGGATTGTTGGAGAGTTAAACAAATTGAAGATAGGTGACCTAGTTGAACCGTATGATAAATTTATGGTGGATAACACTTACTATGGAGTCGGTGTAATTTTGGACAGATATGAAACCGAGGATGGAATTATTTATTTTGAAGTTCAGTGGGCACATGCGCGACAGTGGTTTGGTCAAGATGAAATGCGGGTGGTGAGTGAAAGTGGCCGATAAAGTTAATCAGGATTTGAAAGTGGGGGACGTTGTTAGGATGACAAATTCTAAAGAATCTTCTACAAATTACGGAATAGTAACGCGATTGGCCCATAGCCTCTCTACTTATGCCGCGTTCAGATGTATTGGTGACGTACAAGTTATCAATGTCCTGTGGGCAGGCTCCTCTTCCCCCTCCAGGATGGATGTTAGTGCATTGAGAGGTGGGGCAGTGGAGGTCGTGCGCTGGGACGAGACTGAAGGCGATCAATGAAGGTAGGCGATTTAGTTAAAGTGTACGACCCAGATGAAGATCAACTAGACGGCACCCCATACTGGACAATGGGGGTGATACTCAAAGTTGAGAAGAAGTCTAAAACCGTCATGAGCAATCGAATTTTCACTATTCATGCAGAGGGGCATGAGATGGTCTTTGACGAGCCCTTTTGGGCTGTCTCGCTGGTTAATTCAGCTTAATTATTTTATTTTTAAAAGGAGAAGAACTTGAAAAACAAAACAGCGGCAGAAGCCGAAAAACTTTTTATTATTTTGACCGTGGCCGGTATTGGTGCGATGTTTACATACGCACTCGCGCTAGCCACTTTATAGAGGATATTTTTTCTTGACAAAATATTTTCTATCAGTTATGATGGCATATATATTACTAAACTATGAGAGGGGGCAACTTCCCCTGTGAGCTAACACCGGAAGAGTCGTATTGCACAGGAAGTCGAACCACAAACCTTCAATGATGCTCGTGAGGGGAAAAGAAACTGAAAGGCATCTAGCGATTCGCGGCGAAGACAGCGAAACGGCTCTTCTTTCTTGGATTATTTAAGGAAGCAAAGGATATGAAAATTGGCGACTTGGTTAAGTTTGATTACATTCACCGGGAGGCAACAAGCCTAAACAACAAGGTGGGTGTTTTTTTGGGGGATCGCCCTATCAATCGCCCTGACGGCGTTGTGGTTAATAATTTCGCCGTCTGGATGTTGCATGACGGTATGGAACACATATGTGACAGAGGTGTGATGAGGTGGGTGACAAAAATCGACATGGAAAGTTAATTTTTTTCATTTTTTTTGTTGACAAGTCTAGTTGTTTATGAGATAATACTTGCATAAACGATTGACGGAGACGCTCTCAATGAAGAATACAACAGAACTAATCGACAGAATTACCAACGCTCTGGACACCCACACAAAGCATAATACTTTGTCTGATTGGGGGGTTGGATTTTGTGAATCCCTGCTTGATCAACTTGACCGAGGCCGTCGATTATCTGACAAGCAACTGTCCGCCCTCGCGAAAATTGAGAGGAAATGCACCGCTGAAGCTATCGAGGTATCACTTCACTGGGGTGAAACATACAAAGAGAAGCACCGCGCCGATGCACTCATTTGCGCCACTTACTACAAGAATGTTGGATACTTTGTCGGCCTCGCAACTCGCATTTTGGAGGAGGAAACATTTGTCCCACCGCGTCAGGCTTTCGAGAAGATGACGGGCAACAAATATGCTCAAACTGTTTTGGCCACCTCCAAGGCTGCGCCGAAGTACCCTGTTGGAAGTGACGTAGAATTTCGACGCCCTGCGCTTGGTTATCGCACGCGCCACCTAGAGGGCACACCCTGCTTGGTCCTAGAGGTGTTCTCGGAAGTTATCAGCGCAGCCAAGGGCGCGAAGCAGTACAGCATTCTTCCTTACGGTGGGGTTAAGCCTTTAGTTGTAGAGGAGCGCCACATTAAGAAGTGTCGGTACAAGAAGGCGGTTAAAAAGACCGAAGAGATCCCTTTTTAAAAAAAAGTGAAAAAAAGTAAAAAAAGTTATTGACAAATTCCGAATCTTATGAGATAATTATCTATAGAAAGGTCGGAAAACTTAAAAGGAGCGACATTCAACATGGCAATCGATTTCAAAACTTTCCTCTCTTGTGCGCCGCACGTTATTGCAGTTCGCAAGCCTATCCTTCTTCGTGGTCGTCATGGAGTTGGCAAGTCTGAAGTTGTCTATCAGGTAGCTGAAAACATGAGCTTGCCCGTTGTTGAGCGCCGCGCCTCTCAAATGACGGAGGGTGACTTGCTGGGGATGCCCTCGCCTGAATTGGTTGAGGTCAATGGAGAGCAGGCTTCTGTCTTCCGTCCGTTTGCATGGCTGATCCAGGCTTGCACTGAGCCAGTCGTCCTCTTTCTCGACGAGGTAGACCGCGCAACCCAAGAGGTGCGCCAGGGTATCTTCGAGCTAACTGATAGTCGCAAGATTGCCGGTTGGACTCTGCACACAGATACAATCGTTATTGCTGCCGTCAATGGTGGCGAGCATGGCGACCAGTACCAAGTGAACGAGATGGACCCCGCAGAACTCGATCGATACACCGTGTTCGATGTCGAGCCTTCGGTCGAAGATTGGCTGGAGTGGGGCAAGGATAGCGTGGCTGGCATTGTCTGGGACTTCATTAACCAGAATCGCCTGCACCTTGAACACAAGGACGACTATGAGCCCAACAAGGTGTACCCTTCCCGTCGTTCTTGGAAGCGACTAAACGACTGCCTTGACAACTCAGGACTCCTAAAGGAGTCGTCACCGCTTCTTTTCAACCTGGCCACTAGCTTTGTTGGCTTCGAGGCAGCGGTTGCATTCAATGACTTCGTAAAGAACTACGAGCGAGTTGTAACCACTGAGGACATCCTGGTGCACGGCAAGGTGGATGCCACCTCTAAGTTCGACCTTAACGAACACTGCGCCCTCATTGAGAAGATGGAGGCCGAGGACACCTTCAAGCGTGAACTCACTGACACTGAAATTCAGCACCTTGCCGACTACGCAGTTTCCCTTCCCTCTGAAGCGTTCATGAAGATGTGGCAACTCATTGGCCAGGGCGACGTACTAGAAAACACAAAGCGCCTGCATATGGCGACCTCTGTGACTGGGGTGCGAGTCTCTTCATACATTGTCGAAGTTCTCACAGGTAATAAACAAGATTAGTCAATGGGGCCTTTCGCAAAAAAAAAGCAAAAGGCCCCACTTTTTTCTTGACAATCCTGCAATCCTGTGAGATAATATACGTATGAATAAGACAAGTACAACTTTTGATCTGAATATGCACACTGCTCGCTTGTTGATGCAGGAGCCCTTCTTTGCCTCTCTTAGCCGCCGCGTAACCAAGGCCGCTAGCACCGCTATTCCCACTGCTGGTGTGCGCGTGAACCCTGACACTGCTCGGTTTGAGATGCTTTACAATCCCAGCTTCTTCGAGAGTCTCGCGGATGAAGAGCGCACTGCTGTTCTTATTCACGAGTTCTATCACTTGATCTTTCAGCATGTGACTGATCGCAAGCCCTGGACAGGTCAGGACGTGAAGCCCAAAGAAGCAAAGCTATGGAATATTGCGTGCGACCTGTCAATCAACTCGCACATCAAGAACTTGCCAGCTATGGCTTGCAAGCCAGGTGTCGGCCCTTTTGAGGAATTTCCAGTAAACCTTTCGGCTGAAGCATACTTGAACCTTCTCAAGAAGAAGCAGGAGGAGAAGGAGCAGGAAGATGAGCAGGGCAAGGACAAGGGCGAAGGCTCTGAAAGTGGTTCAGGGCAAGGTTCCGAAGAGGGCGACGGAATGCCAGAGGACTCCTTCGACAGTCACGATGCTTGGGGTGAGGGCGATAGTGCTTCCACTGATATTGCACGAGAGCGAGTGAAAGAATATCTGAAAGAAGCCGCCAAGGATGCACAGAACTCTGGCAGCGGCTGGGGTAGTGTTACAAGCCCGATGCAGCGTGAGATCTTAGAGAGACTCTCGACCAAGGTGGACTGGAAAAAGGTTCTGCGCTACTTTGTTAAGACTTCACGCCGCGCATCTAAGCGCAGCACTGTGAAGCGCCTCAATAAGCGTTACGCCTACATTCATGCAGGCAAGAAGGTAACGCGGAGAGCCAATATCGCTATCAGCATCGACCAAAGCGGCTCTGTCAGCGATCACATGCTTGCCGCTTTCTTCAGTGAACTCAACAAGTTAGCCAAGCTGGCAGAGTTTACCGTTATTCCATTTGACGATCGTGTCTTCGAGGAGAAGATTTATGTTTGGAAGCAGGGCGAGAACAAGAAGTGGGAACGTGTACTCTGTGGGGGCACTAACTTTGATGCACCCACTGAATACGTCAACAAGCACGGGTTCGATGGACACATTGTCCTCACCGACATGCTCGCTCCAAAGCCAAAAGCTAGCAAGTGTCAGCGCATGTGGATGACGACTACTTACTACGCCAACCGCCCTTACTTCAAAACCAATGAGCGCATCTTAGCAATCGATTGTGAGTAAAAATTGTTGACAAACCTAGAATTTTATGAGATAATAGACTTCAGAAAACAAGGAGAATTACTTTGAGCTATCGTCAAGTGTACTGTGGGTGGTGTCACAAGAAAGGCCACAACGTTAGGACTTGCCCTGACCGCAAACTTTGGATTGAAAAAAATCCAGACAGTGAAGAAGCCAGGGTAGAAAAGATGCGTAAACCAAACACAAGCACCCGGAAGTGCTCCTACTGCAAAGAGGCGGGGCACACCCGTCGTACTTGCTCCAGGCTCAAAAGCGATCGTATTATGCTGCGTGAGAGAATTAAGAATCAGCGCGAGCGTGTAGCACAGGTTTTGCTCGATAGGGGCATCGGCGTTGGGTCTTTGGTTAGGATGCAGGAGGGATACTGGGATCCCGTTTTCTTTTGCGGGTGGCTCGAAAAGATTGTGTGGTCCCAAAGCGATCGAACTTCAAACGTGAAGGTTGTTGTTCGACGCCTCAGAGATAATAAAGAGTACCATCGAGAGGTAGACCTGGAGAGGGACGACACCGCGTACAACGCCTTGTGGATCGAGTCGCGAGTTCCAGAGGACTGCATACTTCCAACTTTTCCAGCCTCATGGAAGTCTGGCTCTGACTTCAACGAAGATAAATACTTACCCAAAGGCGAAAAGCGACCTTGGCATCTTGATGATCCTGACTTTGTGGTGACTTGAGAAATGAAGGTGGGCGACTGGGTGAAAGTAAAGCGAACTCTAGGGCATGAGGGCGCAACTGGACTGATTGTAGCCAAAGGCCAAGGAGGCGAAGAGCCTGGAGAGGGTTGGTACAAAAGTTCATGGATCTACTTTGACGTGTTAGTTGATGAAACACAAAAGACCATTCGGTGCCTGGAAGAAGACTTGGAGGTAATCAGTGAAAGTCGGTGATACAGTAAAGGCAGTCTGGTCAGATGGTCTAGAGATTGTCGGAAAATACGTTGGCGATGAGCAGGGATACGTGATCTTGCTGGATGAGAACCAAAACAGGATCGTATGTAACACTTCAAGCGTAACATTTGAGGTTATCAATGAAAGTCGGTGATTTAGTTAAGCGTGCTCACGGTCGAGGATTCTATCAGATTCTGGAAATTTACAGAAACCAACATAATGCGCCTCGTGTATCTGTTTTAAACTTGTGGACTGGCACCGTCTTGATCGACATTCGACCATCACACGTAAAGGTTTTGAACTAATGAAGGTGGGCGATTTGGTAAAATGGTGCGGACCCGGCCCAGAAATTGTTGGCATCATTACGGACAAGACATCCATTGGTTGGTTTCGCGTCAACTGGATCTCAGGAGGCACCGTCGAATTCACGAGAGAGCCCGCTATGCACCTGGAGGTAATCGGTGAAAGTCGGTGATCTAGTAAAGCACACTGGTGTCGATTCGCTTGGGGTGGGCGTCGTGACTGGCGTTTCGACTGCCCTGGTGACCGAAAGGCTAACCGCGATGGTCTTGTGGCCTCACTTCCGCGACCCAACTTTGGAGGTCGCATCGATGCTAGAAATTGTAAGTAAAAAGTGAAAAAAGTTCTTGACAAATTCATTCTCCTGTGAGATAATGTTTACATAAAGTTGGAGGTCAAGGTGGAAAAAAATGGAATTATGGTGGGCGATTTAGTTCGCGGCTTTCTTACTGAGCAAGTTGGTATCGTACTTGCGAAGGATGCACTAGAGGGGCATTGGGATCAACTCCACGTCCTTTGGACTACCCAGGGCATTTCCATGTTTGGTCCCGGCACACAAGAATGGATCTCCTCCCAAAGTGTGGACGCAATATAGATGGCAACCAGGCATTGGTATCTATACGTCGTCAAGTGCAGGGATACGACCCTTTACACTGGCATCACCACCGACCTAAAGCGCCGATTGCAGGAACACAACACGAGCAGCAAGGGCTCAAAATACACACGCACTCGTCGCCCTGTTACATTGGTATATCAACAGGCGCATCGTAATCGGTCGGAAGCACAGAAAGCAGAATATGCTTTTAAGCGATTAACGAAACAGCAGAAGATAGAAATAATCAAAAAAAGTGAAAAAAGTTCTTGACAAATTCATTCTCCCGTGAGATAATGTTTACATAAAGTTGGGAGACAAAATGTTACTTAAAGGTATTATCATTCTTGGGTGTCAAGCCTTAGCATGTTTGGTGTTGATACGCTTTCTTGGAGGAAAATAAATGAAAGTCGGTGATTTAGTAAAATTGAAGAGGCCAACGACTAGGGATTATGCTAGCAAGGCTTTTGTCGTAACAGAAACACACACTCCAAGCGCAGGCTCGGTGGCTACATGGGGTGACGAATGGTCCCTCTGGATCAAGCTGGCTGCCCCAGAAGGTTCTTATTTGTCTGGCTGGACTTCAGCTTCAGACTATGAGGTGATCAATGAAAGTCGGTGATTTAGTTGTACAGCTAGGATGGGAAGCAGACGGCGCAGGCATTGTAACTAAAATATGGAATGCTGGCGGCGAGCAGAATTATGCTGCGGTTCAGTGGCCGCAAGGCGCCTGCGACATGGAATGGAATCAGTTGAAGGTGATCAATGAAAGTCGGTGATTTAGTAAAATTGAAGAGGCCAACGACTAGGGATTATGCTAGCAAGGCTTTTGTCGTAACAGAAACACATACTCCAAGCGCAGGCTCGGTGGCTACATGGGGTGACGAATGGTCCCTCTGGATCAAGCTGGCTGCCCAAGAAGGTTCTTATTTGTCTGGCTGGACTTCAGCTTCAGACTATGAGGTGATCAATGAAAGTCGGTGATTTAGTGCAGCTTCAGGACGGAACACGTATGCACTGGAACTTGTCTACAGGCATCGCCCTCCTGACTAAGAAACTACCAAGGAATGATTCTCTTGAATATGATTGGAAGGTCTTGGTCGATGGTCGATATATCGAGCTTGGCAGACAACTCGAACAATCGTCGGAGGTAATCAGTGAAAGTCGGTGATTTAGTTAAAATAGTTGAATACGCTTCGCGCCACACCCCTCTAGGTACAATGGGGATAGTCACCAAGAAGCTACCCAAACCCTTTCAGCATAGGATTTATCACCAGTGCTATGAGGTTCAATTTGACAACGGCTATCTGGGTCGTCATGCCAATTTTTGTTTAGAAGTTATAAGTGAGGCCAAGGAGGGCCTAGAATAATGACAAGAGAAGAAGAACTACGCCTAATGGCTGAATTTATTGAGAAAAAGGGAATAACAATGCTTCCAAAAGGTGTCGCACCCGACCCTGAAGAGGTTCGCTTTAGTGCCTGGGGTCGAAAGAAAAGGAAGAAAAAAGAGAAAAAAAAGGATAAAAAGTCTTGACAATCTGAGTTTTATGTGAGATAATATATCCATAAACAGTTGAGAGAGGAAACATTTTGTTCAATTCAGTAGAAGATATTCAAGAAGCAAATCGAGAAGACATCGTGCAGTACCTGGAGAACTGGGGCACAGCTTGCTACGATGACGAATCGACAAGTTTGCTGCGAGAAGCTGCAATCGAAACCTTTGAAACGGAGGGTTGTTAAAATGTTGACGCCTAATCCTCAATCCTATGGAGAATTTGAACTTAAAGAAGGTTCAGCCTGGGTCACCGTTGGAAACATTAGTGTTTATATTCGCAAGAATGAATCCGGCGTTGCAGTTGACCTTTTCCCGTTAGGCGACGAGATGGCTGAATCTCTCGCCGGAACGTGGCTCACGTATGCAGAAGCCGAGCCAGAGGAGAATCTCTAAAATGAAAACAGATGATTATCTCATGAAAAAGTGGTGCTTCGGCTTCGGTCGAGGCAAGACGAAGGCTCGCGAAGAGGCTCGAATGGGTGCGGATGGCGAACTCAACACCTACCGCACCTACCCAAAGTATCGCACCATCGTCTTTAAGGTCGATAAGGCTACCAAGAAGGATACAGAATGGCACGTAGAGGGCACGCAGTTCGCCTCCCTCACTGCCAAGCCTAAAAAGGTCAAGATGATCTTGCTGGAGCGAAACGGGGTGTTGTACGTACCGGGTCAGAAAAGGCCATTCCTACGCATCCAGAACCCAGGGATCGTCACAGAGGATGGAATTCCTCCGGTGGGCTCGCTTATCACAGTGGACAAAAAACATGCCATTGTGACCGCAGTCGATCGCAACCAACTAACTGTCTTTGTCAACGGCAAGACAAAGAACATTGTGTGCCGCCCAGGTCAGATCAAGTGGCACTCCGACAAGGTACTAATTCACGCAACCAATCAGAAATAAAGGAGAATTTTGTGGACGATTATGCTTTTGATGATATTCTTTTCTCAGAGGGTGAATTTTATTATGGTAGCGACACCGATGAAGTAGCCACCATGATTGATAAATTCCTGCTTGAGAAGGACGCTCGCTCAACTCAGAAGAAGCGAGGTAGGCCCCGAAAACACTTCACAAAGACAGTAACGATGGTCCGTATGGAGTGCTTCGGCCCTTCCATCATGGTGAAGGCCGGAAGAGGACGGCCAGCCAAACACGAGAAGCGGGTGGAAATCTCTGTACCTCGTGACTTTGAGGTTTCCAAGGATGCTGTTTATCTATACACCAACGGCAGGTTAGAGGTGGTTGTATGAAACACATTCTGGTGACAGACTCGGAGCTTCAAATTCTCTTGGAAGCGGTCAATGAAGCACAGCTAGCCCGCGAAGCCTCGATGGAGGAATGGCAGAAAGAAAACGTCTCACGGTACGATAATGAGATGCAGTGCCTCCAGGTGGACTATAACCGGACACAACGAGTCATCCAGAGCCTTGAAAAAAGATCACTTTTTTCTCATTTTTCTGATAAAAAGTCTTGACAGTCCTGAATATTCATGGTATTATAGGGACATAAATTAATTCGGGAGAATTTTTAATGCTTGAAGACATTATACGGTACGAACAGGGCGGCATGGATACAGAAGAAGCAATAGGCTTCTTTCAGGGTCTTATCGACAGTGGTTTGGCCTGGAGGCTCCAAGGCCACTACGGTCGCACTGCCAAGGATTTAATTGAGAATGGCTTTTGTCACATCCCCGGAGGTGAATAATGGGTTACCGATCATCCGTCGCACTGGCAATCAGTAAAGAATTAATGCCCCGCTTTCTAACGGTCTTCGCGAAGTGCCCAGAGGCGCAGGCTATGGTCTTTAAAGACCATGATCGAATGGACGAGGATTATGATGGTGAGGGCACGTTCTTTGTTTATTGGGATCACGTAAAGTGGTATACCAGTTATCCAGAGGTGGAGGCCATTGAGAATTTTCTAGCAGATTGCGAGCTTGATGACTTTGAGGATTTAGATAATTCTTACGAGCATTATCGTTTTCTGCGCTTGGGCGAGGACCATGATGATCTTGATATGATGGGTCATCTATGCGAGTATGACATTCGACTTACGCGGGAGCTATCGTTTTGATGAAAACAAAAGTCAATAAACCTATTATGTGCGCCGATGGTTTTAAAATGAGTGTGCAGGCGCACACGATGGCACACTCGATGTACGACCCAGAAAAGAAGCGATATACGCACGTTGAGGTGGGCTACCCAAATCGATTTGAGCCACTGCTTCAGAATTGGGCAGAGGACAAGAATAAGCCTACTGAGACGGTTTATGGTTTTGTACCAGTCGAGAGGGTTGCCCTTGTGTGTGCCAAACATGGCGGTGTTGTTTCTGGAGAGCTTCCAGAAGGTGTTGTTAGACTAGACCCGGTGGAGAGCTAAGTTATGGAATTATCAGACATTCTTGGAGCCGTGGGCATATTTATTCTATGTCTCTCGGTTAGTTCATTGACCATGTACGTATTGCACAAGCTAGACAAGCGAGAACAAGAGCGTTACCTAGAGGAGAGGAAGAAAAAATGAAAGTAGGCGACCTCGTGGAGTTATCCCAGAAAGGTCGCGATACCCTTTGGTGTAAGAAGTTTCGCGACATGGTTGGGATCATAACAGAGATGGAGGAGAGGACTTCTATCGATGACCCTCGCACCATGCTAGCTTATTACACCGTAATGTTCACAGGAAGGAAGGGTAACCGTCAACAGACCCGAATTCCGCGCTCTTATTTGAAGTACGTGTGACGGGCGGCGGGCGTCCCCAAGTAAGTGAAAACGCGAATCGAAATTTTTTTTTCATTTAATCAAGAAAAATGCTTGACAACAAGCAAAATTTGTGAGATAATACACTCATAAACAACTTAGGAGAGTCATTTCATGGCCATTATTGACTATAAGGAAGAGCAGGTTGGTTGGGACTACAAGGGTTCCGACTGGTACGATGTAGAATATGCTTACCCAACGATTGAATTCTTTATTCACGTTTGGCAGAATTCCAACAGCGTCGTTGACGTAAAGCAAACGCTTGAGTACGCATTTAAGAAAGATGCGCGTTATCGTGTGGTCCATGTTAAAAACAGGCGTCTTCCGCTTGAGTGTCACACTCACTCCCCCAGTTGCACGGCAGAGAATCCGCCGTGGAAATACCAAATGAACGCCAGCTACTCAAACCTTAAAGCACGCGCCAACAGGTGGCGAAAAAAAGGAGTGCCCTTGAAAGAACTGGCGCAGCCTCCTCGCGAGAAGGCAAAACTAAAAGAACTTATAGAACTAGCCAAAATGGAGGCGCTCTAATGACACGCAAAGACTTTCAAATGATTGCAGATATAGTTTCTTCGACGCTGGCAACGGTCACGCCAGAGGCTCGACAGTGCCTCGCTCTTGACTTTGCGGCTCAACTCGGAAAGACAAACACACGATTCGACCAAGTTCGCTTTGTCAAAGCGTGTCTATCCAATGAGTTGGCGGAAAACCAACGTGCGGCCTGGTAGAAGGTCGTTTGGCTCTCTTTGCGCCTAGTTATGGGCGCGAGGGAAAAAAGATGACTTACTTAGAGAACGGTGATTTTATTATTGGTATTCTTTGCATGTGGGGTGGTCTTGTGATTGTTCACCAAATCATAAGCCGCCTCGAAAAAAAAGGAAAAAAATAGTTGACAAATTCCTTTTTGTGTGAGATAATACCTGTATAACGAATTGAGAGAGGCTCCAATGAAAATTCCATTCTTTCCCGCACCGTCTGACGCTGTTATCGACGAAGCCAAGAACGGCAAGCATATCAAAGCTGCACGCATGTGGGTGAAAGAAGCACGCGCAAACCTCGCCAATGGCGATCGTGTAGCGCCCTCTCCCATGTTTGCGATGCAAGTGGTCAAGTCGATTGCAAAGGGCCTTCCTGCGCTTAAAATGGCAGTGCAACGGGGAAAGTATCAAGAGGCTCGTCGAGTTGAAGCAGCCGAGGAAAAGGAAAAATTACTAGCGGAACGCTTCGCGTTCTTTATGAAAGAGGACAAGCCTGCGGCCACAACCACCGGTGTCTGCGATGTCTGCAACGAAGTTGGTAAGCATGTCACCAACCACTATGCACCGGACGGAATGGGCTATCCCACGATCGTTTCTCAAACCTGTGTCGTACCTTGCGACCAGAAAACTACCTTGGGCGACTTCAGCGCCTGGGACAAGATACCAGGAGGATTTTAAATGCCGTTAGATGCTTACTTTTTGTTAGGATTCGGAGGAGGGTATTTACTTGGGGTCGTGGTGGGTTACCTCTTTGGACTCCACGGTTTTCTTCACAAAAGAGTCTTAAAAGAGAAAAAAAGTAAAGAAAGTTCTTGACATTCTCAGCATTTTATGAGATAATATATATATAAACAGTCGAGGAAGACATCATGCTAGCAAAAGCACTTGAAAACGCAATCACCGTCCGTTCAACCGAAACCTTGCCCAATGGGGTCAAGGTTGTTAAGCTCGATGTGGCAGATTACATCGACTTTATTCGCAAGCCTCATGCCATCGAGTATGAAGGCGAAATTTATGGTCGCAGCGGCTGGAATAGTGATACACACGTCGCTTTCTATCGCTCTGACGTTCAACCTGCTTTTGCTGTACAATGGTAAAGGGGAACCATATGAAAAATCAAATCAAAGTTAATTTTCCGTTCACTGGCCACTTCACGGACTATCATGAGGGCTCTTATGTGGCTAAAGTTCTGAAGCAAATCACTGGTAGGCGCATTTTCTATCAGGAGAAGGGCTTCGATAAGAAGGGCTACAAGTTTATTTTCGACGTTGTGCCTGTGAAGGAAGAGGAAGAAGACAACTTTTCACGCGATAAAGAAAGTTTTATCGCACCATAAGTGTTTTTTTGTTGACAAACCTGGAGACATCTGTTATAATATGTTCATGAACGACGAAACACGAGACTGCCTAATAACCTCACGAGGACAGTGGATTATGCAACCAGCTACGAAACCAAATATTGCTACCGTAAAGGTGGAGCGACTAGACATTGACCTCTTGAGGAGTCAACGCGATGCGCTGATTGCAGCCATTGAATTGCGCGAGATCGAAGACATGGCACCTTATGGTGACGGTGAAACGCTCCAATGGTTCCAAAAGCAAACCGAGTGCCTCGATGGCCTCGTTAACCTGCTCGATCACATGATTGACACCGCCGAGGGCTTCAATGTTTGAGGCGGTTTTAGTTTTATGATAATTGCAGCCTACATTTTCGGCTATTTGGGCTTCCTGGTCTTAACAACCTACCTTTTGGAGCGTTATTTTCCCTATGAGTAAATTAAAACGAACAACAGCCTTAAAGCTGAAAGATGTTGACCTGGTTCGCCTGGAGCAGCAGAAAGAAGCCGTTCTTGACGTACTAGACGACATCGACGACCTTAGTGGTTTTATGCCTGAATTCTTTTGCAGGCTGATTGGACCGAGAGCAGACAGGCTAGCCGAATTGGTTGAATTCTTAGAAGACATCCTAAAACAAGGAAAACCTCGTAAATGATTGATATTACAGTGCTTTTATGGCTTGCATTGACTTTTGGTGTCGCTTGGGGTTGGGAAAAGATGAACCCACCGAAGGGCAATTTTCGCATAAAAAAGTGAAAAAAAGTGAAAAAAAGAGTTGACAACTTTGCTTTTTAATGGTATTATATATACATCTTAAACGACTTGAGGAATTCTCATGACAGACGAAAAATACAATGGTTGGACAAACCGATCGACATGGAATACGGCCCTGTGGCTATTTAACGGGCCATCGCGCTACGCTATGATGCGCGACATTTTCTCTAACAAAGAGGCAACCCCAAAGACGGCAGAGACTTTTTGTCGAGGGACTTTTGGAAAGAAAACGCCTGACGGTCACTCGTTGGACGTTGTAGACTGGAAAGAAATTGCAGCCGCTATCAACGAGCAGTAAGGAGATCCCAAAATGACTAAAGTTCAGGCAGTTGAATTATTTAAAGAATCGATGATCCCCACAGTCTCTGCGACCCACGAGAGGTTTGGCAGAAAAGATGTTGGAGCAAGGCGAGAGGCTTGGGCCTTCTTTACGGATGGTCTTTGTCGCGATGGTCAAATCACAGATCGTCAGTACATGAATTGGGCGACACCCAAATGTTGCGAGTAGGAGAGAAAATGAAAAAGTTTATCGTACCGGTTACTTGGAAGGTCGAAACCGTCGTCATGGTTGAAGCAGAAAGCATCGAGGATGCAATCCATGAAGCACACTGCGTTGACATTGATAATATGCCTGACCCCGAATATGTCGGAGATAGCTTCGAAATCACTAGTGAAGACGACATTCAAGAGGTGTCAACCGAAAAGAATGAAACCGGCGACTTCTCCGCATGGAATGATATGCCCGGAGGGTTCTAAATTTGAAAAAGTGAAAAGAGATTCTCGGTGGTGCCTACTGGCTTAATAGGCAACCTTTCAAGTTCTTAGCCTGCCTGGTCGCTCCAGGGAGTAAGGAAATCGATGAAAGCTAGACCATCGACTCGGAATGGCCAAACGAGCGCCGAGAATCTTTTTTCACTTTTTTGAATAAAAACTGTTGACAGATGCCTTGTCAGATGTTATAATAAGGGCATAAACAACAAGGGGAAACAATCCCCGCAGGAGAGATACCTTGATTAAAGTTGGTGACAAAGTTCGGTCCTACGATTTTCCTCACACACGCGAATACTGGTACGAAGGAACCGTTGAGGGCTTTGAAGAGATTGAAGGGTGCAAACGATACAAGATTCGCATCGAAAAGCAATTTATCGAGAGCAAAGAAGTTCAAATCAGTGCAGACCGAATGGAAGCTGCGCCACATATTTATCCGCCTGTAAATGGTACACGACGCGCACTCGGAGGAGTATGCAACGGTGTTGATCTACTAATCGAGGGAGTACAATAAAATGAGGGTAATCAAATCATTTCTTTTTGCGACGGAAGCTGCAAACTATATCGAGAAGCATAAATTAAATGCTATCATTGACAAGAATATATTCACAGGCAAGTACGACGTTCTCGACGCATCGTAAACAATTCGAGAGAGGATAAAAAATATGATTGGTACAAAGACAATATTCCTAGCGCAGTGGGACCATAAGCATGGTCAAGATGTTTCAGCACATAAGACCGAGAAAGGAGCCTTTGAACAGTGCGTTGTTTGGATGCGTGAGTGTCTGAGCGAATGGTACGCACCCGATGACGAAGACCACGAGCGTTATTCTCAGATGTCCGACGATGACTTGTTTGCGTCTTGGACTGACATTACAGGCGAAGAATATATGACCGTTGCAACTGTAGCCTTGCACAATTAAAAGAGAGAGAAGAGAATATTATTCTTGACAAACTCTTAAATATGTGAGATAATGTATATAGAAACGATGGAGAGAGGATAAAATAAAATGAACTAAGCGTTACCCTAAAGCTGTATGGGGTCAGCCTGTTTCTTGTTTCATGGCTTTATTTCTGGAGGGTTCAAAATGGAATACTACGTACAAAAATTAAACTTTGATCACTGGATTAATATCTGTGGTCCTTTTGGTTCAGAGAGTGAGGCTTACAACTATGCTAAAGGGTGTAAGAGCAACTCTATTCACGGTAAAAAGATTCGTATTGCTACTAAGGAAGGACGAGTAGTTGATATTCTTATGTAATCTTCAGGGGTTGGGAGGAACCCTAAGCCAAAGTATTTTTAAACGTACTACTTTAAGCCTATAGGGAAATAGGTTGAAATAGATTAGATAGTATAGTACATATACGCTAGAAAGTCAAGAGAAAAGATTATACACTTAGCGCATACTTACTATACACTTACCGTGTGTATACTTTTTATACACCGTAAAGCTACTAAACGCAAAGGAACTATACACATGCTGCTCGATCCATTCGCACCGATAACACACGCCAACCTATTGAAAGTATTGCCGTTTGGGCTTGGCTATATGTCCGATGACAACGACGAGCCGAGCATTACCTCGCTGCGAATTGCGTTGGCCTTGCGTACCCTTCGACCTTATTCTGACTCTCACAAAGAAAAAATGTATGAAATTAATTAGTAATAATTTCAATGGGTTAGTTTAACTTTCTCTAGGTGGAGATAGAATTATGCCGGAGGGTAATAATGTAAATAAGATATACACTCAGCTAGTGTACACTTCCTATACATGTTAACATACTATACAGCCGAGGGTAGGCAAACAAAGTAAAGAAACATGTAGAAAGTACTTGACAAAGCACAGAGAAGGTGTTATAGTAAAAACAATGAAGTAATCAAAAAGCACATAAGAGGGGTACCCCCCCTCCCCCCGGTATAGCCGAATCTATGTCCTAGTGGGAAAAAACCCCGCGATCGGGGCGCCTAAGTACATGAACGAATCGTAAGCCAATTTTCGAGATCTTAAAAAAATTCCCCAAAAATATTTTGAGGATAAAGGAAAATAATGAAAGCAACAAAAGAAGAATTAATTAACGAAGCAAAATATCTTAGAGGAGAGTCCAGCAAGATAGCGAGAGCAGCCCGTACAAAGAAAGCCACTAGAACGCGTTTAAAGCAATTGGCAATGGAAGAAGGGGTGCTGCTAGCAATTGAGGAGAGAACGGCTTTAAAACGCGCTTTAAGGGCGAAGAGAAAGAAGTTTAACGAGGGCGCAGATACATGTGAGTTGGTACAGCTAGCGCTAAAAAATAAAATCAAATTAGACGCGATATGGTAAGGCGGAGAACTAGATATTAATGTATGGAAGAAGAAGAAAATTTATGGCCGAAATCAAAAACAATAATTCGGTGCACCATATGCAAGAAAAAATGGTTTTCAGTCGATATAAACCGAGATAATGAGAAAGCCGAGTGCACATGTGGTAACTTAAAATTGGGAATATTAGACATGACACCGCCTACGAGAGCGCCGGAAGGTTTTTTTGTGACAATAAAATATAAAGAAGCATATCCAGAACTATACGAGGTGCATGTCGACGAAAGCGGCAAAATAGTCAAAAAAGGCAAAGCTCTAGAGCGAAACTCGTAGAACATATACGAGGGCCCATAGCTCAGCGGTCAGAGCTGCCGGCTCATAACCGGTAGGTCCCTGGTTCAAATCCAGGTGGGCCCACTTAACACAAAGGTAAAGAAGATGACAAAAAAGAAAAGATCAATCGTGGCGCTTAGCGGCGGCTTTCACCCCGCGCGCAAAAGTCACATAGCCATGATAATGGACGCAGCGAAGCTTGGCGATGTGGTAATCATTCTCAACAGTGATGAGTGGTGTGCCGAGCGCCATTGGAGTGGCCAGCTATTTTCGAAATACGAAAATCGTGAAGCGTTGCTTAAAAATATTCCTGGTGTGGTTGATGTTATTCCAGCGGATGATGCTGATGGTACTGTATGTAACACACTTCGTAACCTCAAGCCTGACTTTTTTGGAAATGGCGGAGGCAGGGACGCTAGCAATACTCCGGAAGTTGAGCTTTGCAAAGATCTTGGCATAGGCATGGTTTGGTACTTGGGCGACACAAACGATAAGTCTGTTTTAGAGGAGGCCGAGACCTACCTTAAGATGGCCATGGCAAAAGTATACCAAAATAGCTAGTAGCCGGCTGTTTTTGCTTATTATTTATTGCTTTATAGCTATAGGCGACTAGTTACTGCACATTGCATGCATGCATGCGGGAGATCTTTTATAATGAAGAAACTATTAGTTGGAGCGAAAGCTCTTGTTGTCCGTCACTGGAAACTATTGGTGGCACTAGCCGCTGGAGTTGCCATACTCAAAGAGTGCTTATAAAGTGTTCAATAGTCCCGTAGAATACGTGGTTCCTTTTTTGCCCTTTCGTAAAAAGCTTATCAAGCCAATTACAAAGACGTCCGCTTTGGACGAATATAATTATAGAGAACCACAACAGGGCGGGGACGGGACTATGACAACTAGTATTGATGAGGGGAGTCGCTATAATCGATCTGAAAATGAGGAATTATGCGTCTCCTCTTTTTTTATTAACATGCCTACTGAGCATTTTTGCGTTCTCCGAGCAATGATTAAACGCTATTCTGCGGTATAGTTGGAAAAAAAATTTTCGTGAAATTTTCAATTTCAATATGGCCTCGCGACCGTCGACGCCGCGCACCAACAAAAATGAAGCTTTTATCCTCTTTTGCAACTATTTATAACCAACGACAATCGATGTCAAGGAAAAAGTACGATGAAGAAAATTATGCACAAACTAGTCAACCTATTTAAAGATCACTGCAGCTGCTGCTGTGAAACTTGCACATGCGACTGCTGCGCTAGCGGCTGCTGTGGAGAGTAAACAATGAAATTGTTATTTGAGAGCTGGCGAAAATATTTAGTTGAAGAAGAAATGCCAGGACTTGGACCAAGCACCGGAGAAGCTCACGGCTGGCAATCAGAAGAGGAGCGTTCCGAAAAAACATATGAGGACGAAAGAACTGGAGAGGAAAGAAATCCGTATCCCTACGAGCTAGCTAAAGATCTTTTTGATAGAGATCGTCCAAAGCTTTTGGAATTTTACAGCGAAGTCGTATCTCCATGGAGTCGCGATGGAAACGGTTACGAAGAGGGTTCAAAAGAAAAATATAGAGATGGGCTTGAAAAGCACGCCCCTTGGTTGGGTATTACTCGCCATGACTCCCCCAGCTTAAATACACCAAGCACAAGCAAGTTAATGTCAGGCACTGATGTAAGACACTATTTGCGTGAATTTCACAAGCAAATTGTTGACCTCTATGGTGCTGCCATTAATAACGCAGAAGAAGGTAGCCAAGAGCGGCAAGACCTGCTAGTAGAATTTCAAGGTATTCTAGAAGAAACAAAAGGGGTTCAAGCTAATTATATCGTTAACGTCCTGAATATTCCAGAATTTGATTATTTAAAGGATCGAACACAGGAAGGCGGCGATAACAAAACTCTTGGTGGATATTTGAATGAAAGTATTCTTCGAAAACTTATTCGAGAACACATTCGTAAGCATGTTCGCAAAGAAAAAATTTAAAATTTATTTAAGAAAATATTCTAACTATTTATAACATCGTCCAATTGTCTGCGGCGAAACCAACAAGGAAAAAAACAATGAAACTGACAAAATCAACACTTAAAAGACTTATTAAAGAAGAGATTGAAAGCCTCTTGGACGAAAACTTTATCTCTGGCGCCGCCAAAAAAGCCGGCGAGGCCCTTGGCGATGCAGCGGCATCCGGCTATGGAAAGGAAACTGATGATGAAATGGCAGCTGTTCACAAGTCGTTTTCAGATGCCGGCGCCGATTCGCTGGATAAGCCGGAAAATAGAGAACTGATGCAAAACCTATACAAGATTCAAGCAGACGTCGACGAATATATTAAACAAGGCGAATTTGGAGGTGCAAGAAAGCACGTTAACGCGGCTTGGAAAAGCGGCGCCTTTGGAAAAAATCCAGAATTTGCAAAAGCACAATGGAGACGCCTCCGAAGAATGGTTGCTAATGCAAAGCGAAAGGCGGGACGTCGTAGCCGTAAGTCTGCCATGGCACCAGGAGAGGGGAAGCCGAGTGTGAACCCGGATGGCACCCTTAAGGGCGGTGATGTCAGTGCGGCAATGGGCGGCCTGAGCGAATAGATAAACTCTTCAGTGCGAAATAAAATGGCTTTTAATGTAAGTCTGGTGGGAAATCATCTAGGCTTTTTAGGTTTGTGGATAGTTTCATGAAATGGGAAACCAAAGATAAGCTACAAAAGACCGGAATGGTTTTATTTATTATCGGCTTTGTGGCGATCGTAGGGTGGGGGTATGAAAATTGTCAACGCTCTGTAGTTAAAAAAGCTATATACAATGGCTGGGGGGCCACTGCTGAAGGGATATGCAATAAACTATCCAGCAAGACGTGCTTCCGTAGCTCAGTTGGTAGAGCAGCTGATTTGTAATCAGCAGGTCGTCAGTTCAAGTCTGACCGGAAGCTAGGAAGAAATTATGAGCTTTATAACATCATTAACAATTATTTTTATAACAACTGCCTTAACAACTTATGCAGCTTGTTATTTTTTAGGTAAAAAGATAGATAATCTCACAAGAAAAATTGAAAGAAGAAATAGGAGCGAAGCAAAAAGTCGAAGGCTGTTTCGGCACGATGATTAATCATAACCCTATTTAAAGCATGGCCGACGAACTTATCAAACAAGTCATGGAGGAAAACCAAAAACTAAGAAGCGAAATTACTATACTTAAAAGTATAATAAAATCATTGAGAACAGAAATTCAAAATGTTAAATCTGATGCTATTGTGGAACAAGCGATGAAAAGAAATCGTCCATAGAAATCTTAGTTTAGTTTTATGTTAAAAATCCACAAATGGTGTGGTAGTATGTATGAAGCCTTACTAATAACGTTATATAAGGAGGTATGTAATGGCAACGAATAAACAACTAGAAGTGGAAATCAAAGAGTGTGGTAAAAGAATTTCAGCTCTTGCGGCTGCAAATTCACAACTAACTGATGAAGTTTTTATTTTAAAGAACAACTACAGCAAGCTTGTTAAAGAGATTGAAAGTCGCTTGGAAAGCGTTTCACAAAAAATATTTCGTGAATAAAAAGAAAAAACCCTCACGATTTAAAATGTTTATAAACACAATAAAATCATTTTTATTGCTAAAATAAGGAAAAACTATGCAACAACAACAAGTTAATATCGATATCAGCCAAGCTGAAGACATGGGGTGTGAAAAGTGTGGCCACTTATATTTTGCACCGGTGGCAATGATGAAAAAGCTTTCTGCTCTTTTATCTCCGACCGGACAGGAGCTTAAATTTCCAGTCCAATGTTTTCAGTGCACAAAGTGCGAACATGTATTGGAGCCTGCAGCGCCGGGTTCTCAATAAGTTTTTTGATAACAAATGAAGAGAAGGGGAGCTTTACGCTCCCCTTTTTTGTACTTATTATATGAAGGTTCCGGAATTTCAAATTGGAGACATGGTGCAGTTTGATTCTTATGAAAATGTAGTAGGAATTGTAATTGACATTAAGGAGTCAGTAAGCTTTGAGCCGCGCGAAGCAATAAGGGATATTTTAGTGTGCTGGTCAAATGGTCATATATTTTGGTGCCTAGACTTTACTTTAATACTCCTTTCTAAAAAAGAAAACTAATTAATAACATGAAGTTGATCGTTAAAATTAAAAAAGCAGCCAAAGCAATTAAAGATTTGGTTTGCCCTCCAGCAACTCAAGACCTGAAGTTGAATACAAAAAATAGAAACTCTGCGATAAAAGCGGACCATATACAGTATGGCCCAATGAATTTGTCAGATGAAAAATATTGGGATAAAGCAGCAGAGCATTGGAATACAACACCCGATGTTGCGAAAAAGTCGCGATGTGGCAATTGTGTTGCTTTTGATATTTCCCCTCGCATGTTAGACTGTTTGCCCGGGCCAGTTTCTGAACCTATTGAAGACGAAGACGGCAAGCTTGGCTATTGTTGGATGCATCACTTTAAATGCCACTCTGCGCGCACATGCTTTACGTGGGCGGCGGGAGGGCCGATTAGTGAAGATAAGATCTCAGACGACTGGCAACGTAAAGCTTCTTTTGGGAAGGAAAAATGAAAATATTATTTGAAAGTTGGCGAGGATTCCTAAACGAGGAGATCGAAGAAGACGACACTTTGGATGCAAAAATAAGACAAGCTCTTATTGATGAAGGTGGCGCAGCTGGGATGGAGGCGTTGGAAAAACACACAGGAAAAAATGCCGGAAATATTCGAGCAAAAATAGAAGAAATGGATGATGTAGGTGAGCACCCAAATGGGGATTATATTCTTTCAGGTGGCGACGTCGTAATAAAAGAAGAAAAGGAAGAAGGCGATCCATGCTGGAAAGGTTATGAAATGGTCGGAATGAAAATGAAAGACGGCAAAGAAGTTCCAAATTGTGTTCCGATACAAAAAGAAGAACAAGGGCTTGAAGAAAATATAGATAAAGAAAAAATGCCATGCAATAAACCCAGAAGAACGCCCAACCACCCAACCAAATCACATGTTGTAAAAGCATGCGAAGGTGGAAAAGAAAAAATAATTCGTTTTGGTGAACAAGGTGCTTCAACGGCAGGCGCGCCTAAGAAAGGCGAAAGCAAAAAAATGAAAGCAAAAAGAAAATCCTTTAAGGCTCGACATGGCAAAAACATTAAGAAAGGCAAGATGTCAGCTGCATATTGGGCAGACAAGGTAAAGTGGTAAATGAAACTATTATTTGAAAATTGGCGAGGATATATCCTTAAAGAAGAAATTGAATCTGGCGACCTCTCTAATTGGGATGACTGGGTTACGGTAGACCATCTCACGCAAATAATCAGGTCAAGTCGAGAAGATGAGGAATCAGACGCGAAAAAGTGGCTTGCGAAAGAATTAGGTTGGGAGTTCGCGAAGGCCATACCATACGCTGGCAGCGTTGTGACTGCTGGGTTTGTTCTGGCTGATGCTTTTAAAAAGTTTGGAAGAAAACCAGAAGGGGCGGAAGGGGCAAAAGAATTTCCTATTTTAGATAAATTGGATGTTGATCCCCACTTAATATCAACCATCGATAATGATATAATGAATGAAATGGATGAAGAATATGAGCGATATTTAGAGAGTCTCCCTGGCGATATGCTTGTTAAGGATATTGTGGATGTGAATGATTATATTAGAAAAATTATCGCTACCGACACAAACAATCATGTTGTAATAAGGGACGAAAGCGAATGAAACTCCTATTTGAAAATTGGCGAAAATATATGAATGAAACAACTGCACATAAAAGAGTGGTATTAAATGAGCTTACAGAAATAGCTGAAGAGCAGTTAAAAGAATTCCCTCTCTCCGAAGAAGAATTAGAGAAAATTAAAGCATGGGGCGAGTTAGAGGGGGATCCCTTATTCTTGGGGTCTGGTACGATGGGTAGTGCTTATCAGTTTGGAGATCTCGTTCTTAAGGTTACAAAAGATCATGCGGAAGCCATGGCGGCAAAAGCAATTGAAGGTGAGTTTCACCCAAACGTTTATAAAGTTAGAAAAGTGGCTAAGCGTGATCCTCGTGATATGGAAAGGGCAGAAAAGCTATCTAAAAACGCATACTTAATTGTGTACGACCTCGTGGGCCATGAAATTGGCGGCCCTGATTTGCCCAACATGGAGCAGCAAAATATAATTAAGTCTATATATGCCAACCCTCGTGGTATTTTTTATAATTGGCCAAGCAACTTTGATGAAATAAAAAATATTTTTAGCGAATGGGTTAGCGCAAATCCTGAAATTGTGGAACAAGATCAAATCGCCAAATTTAAAAGTCATGAAGAAAAATTAGGATCTTTGTTAGAACAGACGAACCTCAACAAAGAAGAATTAGAGGCGCTAAAAAGAGGGTGGGGAGTTGCAATTGGTTTTTATGGAGCAGCGAACATTAATTCCTCTGAGGGGATTTTAAACGCCCTACAGGATCCGCGTTTTAATTACGTTAACGAAGTCTCCAAAGGCTTGACTTTCTTAGAAGAACACGGCGTACATTTTAAAGATTTAAAAACAACTAATGTTATGAACGATGATGGCAACCTAGTTATTATTGATATTGGAAAATCATATGTGAGAGATAAAGGTGAAATTCCAACTATAGGAGAACTAGTAGGTGCCAACAATCGAGAAATATGAAAAAATTATAGCTGACCTCAAAAAAGAAAACGAAAGACTTTTAGAAGAAAACGAGATTGTCTGGGAAATGTGTAATGAATTGAGAGCGTCAGATATTAGCTTCAATGAGAATTTACAGCACATGCTAAAATCCGTGCAGGAAGATGCCTTTTATCATGCATGGATAAGAAAAGTGGTTGATGTAAACGAGGAAGCTAAAGATGAAAATAGTTCTTGATAGATATACAATCAAAATAATCCCCGAAAACGGCCAAGATGTTGCATTCATAGAAGATACAATGGGGCTTTGGAGGGACGGAGAGGGAATAACCCTTGAAAGAATCGACGCTAGCGACGAGGAGAGTGGATTTAGGCTTGAGACAGACTTATCGCCTAAGCCAGTAGGGGCCAGGAAAGACCCCGAGAACGCCGAGTCAACCAAAACACTACCCAATGGTTACCTTTTGCCGGAAGATGACGGAGAGACCTATCAGAGGCCTATTGATGACTTTATAGACGTTGAGGGCTCATGGGATGGGCCCCCGTACAAAAGGACGGGGCAAACAAAGAAGGTGTCTGAGTGATATGACACGAAACATACCGGAATTACTTAAAGTTTTATTTCGGTATGTTACAATAGGCTTGGCACTTCCACTATTTATTTTATATACAATTTTTAAACTTTGGACTAACTGAAGAACATCAGGAGAAAATAATGACAAAAACAAAAAAACCGAAGACGATTAAAGAATTTAAAGAATTAACTCAGGATTTAAAAAATAAAATTGTTGCGCTAGAAGATGAAAATAAACTATTATGGAATATGCTAGATGAAATGAGAGAGTCGGATATTAAAAATTATTCTGAGATGCTCGAAGAAATAACGCGAGATGCCTTGACCGCGCAATTGATGGTATCTACAACAAAGGGGGAGGCTTAATATGTTAACTACAGTTTTTTTAATGGGAACACTTTTTGGAGGTGTCTCTGTGCCTATAGAGTTAGAAGATAAATATGCAAACATAGTACACCAAGCAATTCACAACTGCCCAGGGATTAAAGCATCCCAGGTTGATCAAAAGTTAGTTTGGGAGTTGGCAAAAATAGAAGACAAATATAACCCCCCAGAAGAGTTGCGTGGAATGTTGCTTGCCGCGGCCTGTCAAGAATCAAAGTACAATCCAAATGCCAAAGGGGATAGAAAGTTCAGCAAGCGCGGGAAGCCGAAAGCCATTGGGATTTTACAATTCTGGCCATGGGCCTCAAAATATATTGACCGCACTGACCCTTACCAGTCTGCAGATTTTTGGATGAAAAGAATTGTTAGACAACTGGATACATCTATAAAAAAGAATTGCAAATTTCGAAACCTTCGAAGAAGGTGGATAGCAGCGTGGGTGACAGCCATTAGATATCCTAAAAAGGGTGGTAGATGTTATGAAAAGCCCAAGCATTATTACCTACTTAAGAAGTGGAAAAAAAATATAAAGAACTATTATAGGGACAATTTGTCCTGCGATGCTTATCTAAAAGATCATGGCAATAAGACTTTATTGAGAACTATTTAATAGCATGAAAAGCGACAAGGTTGACGTGATTGTTTTTTGTAGTATGATTGGTATGTTAGGTGCTACCATAGTATACGCTTTAGTAGTCGGGTGTTAATATGGATTTAATATCAACTCATGTATGCATGACGAAAGATGTCGGCGTGCATGGAAATTTATTTGGAGGAGTAATGCTGGCATGGCTTGATGAGGCAGGCGCAGCTTATTCTTCAGAGGCATGCGGGACGCCGCGCATGGTGACCGTTAAAATTTCTGAAGTTACATTTCAAAAACCAGTTCGGCCTGGTCAGATAATTAAAATTTATGGTAACATGGTAGCTGTCGGTAATACTTCAGTTACTATAAGATTAGAAGCTCGCCGGCACAGCCCCTATAACGGGTCACAAAAAATAGTTTGTACCACTGACATGACTTTTGTAAGAATTGATGGCGATGGGGAGCCAGTTCCAATTGACAAACTAATTAAAGATAGATTTAAAGAGCATATTGAGAAATAACAATGTTGGTGTTACTATTTATACATGCAATACTGCTGGGCATTGCAGTTATATATTTTCACAAGGAACTTAAAAAAATGGCACTTGGATTACAGAGATTAGAAAAATTAGTTGAAGAGCTAAGAAGAGAGATTGCTTTTGGGGGATCTCAATTGGAAGGGTATCGTCGCACAGTTGAAGCAAAAACTTCAGACTACACAATAAGTGCTGCCGATAGCGGCAAGATATTAACGACAGAAGGTGCAGGAGGTGCCGTCGTATTCACACTACCCACGCCCACAGAAAGTTTAAAAGGAGTTTGGGTAGATATAGTTCAGGCTGCAGATCAAAATATGAGAGTTACCTGTGAGACCGCCGACAAGATCATTACTCAAGGAAGTATTGTTACCAATTTTATTGAAAACACGACGGTGAGCTTGAAAATCGGCGCACATTGTGAATGTGTTTGCACTGGCACAAAATGGATTGTGCGGGTGGCTGGTGTCTCCGCTACATATTGGACTTTCAACAGCTAAGAGGTTATAATGAAAATTCTATTTGAAAACTGGCGAAGGTTTGTTAACGAATCTGCATTTAGTGGAAATGGCCCTTTGTCTGAACCTACTGAAGAACAAAACGACGAGCAAAGCGAAGTGGAACAAAAGCCTGCAATTGTGACTTTTGATTTTGACAGCACTTTAATATTGTCGCGTTGGGATGATGAAAAAGATGATTATGTTTATGATGGCCCTCATCAAGAAATGATTGATAAATTACGCGACTATCATAAGCAGGGCGCCGTGGTCTACATTGTTACATCGCGCAAGAAAGAAAAGCAAGATAGCGAGCGGCGATGGTTTGTTGATATGCCAAATTCTAGTGAGCCTGTAAAATACCTTCCCGATTATCAAATGCCTGTGTGGAAGTTTGTAAAAGAAGCGGGACTTCCTGTAAAAGATGTAATATT
>Ga0209232_1000195_pt1 | contig 38324 bp, 61 predicted proteins | sample ETNvirenome_2_60_FD_184066 | JGI IMG/M metagenome (GOLD analysis project Ga0209232, IMG submission 184066) | Marine viral communities from the Pacific Ocean - ETNP_2_60 (SPAdes) (version 2) | ecosystem: Environmental > Aquatic > Marine > Oceanic | place: Pacific Ocean | collected 2013-06-22
TTCCTGTTAATATAATTTCTGATTTATCAAAAAAAGATATTCATATAAATATTAGAATAATTATTAGAGCTAAAAGCAATTCAGTTGATAGCCCAAACACCTATTCTCCAAATGATATTTTTATTTCTAAAAATCCTACATTTATTAATGAAAAAGAATATAATTCTATTTTATTAAGAGAACCTTATTTTAAAAATAACATATCTATGGATAAAAAATTTAAAAGTTCTACTGCTAGATTTACAATTTCTAATTTAGAATTTAGAGGAAGAATATTTTCAGATTATGCATCTAATGTATCTATGTTAAATAAAGAAGTTGACATATGGTATGATACTCAATCTACTAAAGATGCCGAAAGTTCTCTCCTTGTTTACAGAGGATTTATATCAAAATTTAAACATTCTAAAGATGAATGCGAAATAGATTTAGAAGATATTAATATTAAAAAACATCAAAAAACTATTCCTGAGAATAAAGTTTCAGAGCAATTAAATACAAAATATGTTAATAAGCCTATTCCAATCGTCTATGGGTATCTAAAACAAGCTCCTACTGTTATTGATAATGGTATTATCAAAGCAGATTCTGACCCTGTTAATTTAATTACAGGATTAAATACTGAATATTATAATGGGGGCAATGGCTCTACTACATCGCATTATGAAGGATTAGGAGTGTTTGAAGGATATGGACATAACGACTCTATGAGAGCTAAGTCCCCATTGAGTATATATATGAATGGTATGTCATTACCTGTGCTAAATAAACAAGTTTTTGACCAATATGCAGATGAGTCAAATACAGGTTTTAATGAGCTTCAATGGAAAAAAACTTACGATGTTGATGGTCAAATAAGATTATATAATTTAGAGACTAATGTAAATGGAGTTTTACAATGTCAATATATAGCAAAGCCACATACTATTTCTTGTATAAATAGAAGTGATATGGCAGATGACGAAATAAATTATTATTGGCTGCAATATGTAAACGATAGTATAGAAACCTTCCAAGGATTTAATGGGGTAGACCAATTTTTAGAAAATTACAAGAATAGCCTTGTAGATAATATTATAGATGGGACTACACAAGGATTAAATTATTTTACAGATAGCGTCTCTGGTGGAAATTTTAATTGGTCATTTTATAGTTATGATTCAGCAAATGAGTATGTAGACGCTTTATTAGGGGCTAATATAAATATTAATTTAATAAGATTGCAATATTTGTATGACCCTCCTTTCTCAATAGAAAGATATAGTGATTGGCATTATTTAGCTATAAATGATACTGTAATGCCGAGGATGTACAATGTCGATGCTACAACAGGGGTAAAAAGTGTATTTATATGCCCACAACTATCTACATCTAATCTTTCCAATATACAGCAGGCAAATGCTATTTTTGAATCTATAACTAATAGGCCTGAGTTTAATATACTGCCATTAGATGGGGTAATAAGTGACTATGTAGAATACTTAAACCAAGGCGATGATTACTCACACACTTTAAAAAATTTATTTAATTTTACAGACCTTGAAACTGATAGTGATTACTCAGGCTATACATCTCCTAATTACCCTAATAATTGGAAGCCAATAGAAATAACTAATTTTTCTCATAACCTTGACCCTCCATCCAATTTTGATTATCCTGCTCAACCATATGTATTATTAGCACCTAATATTTATGGGATGGGAAATATATGTTTTGGCGTTCATGGTAGAGCTACTTCTGACACAGAAAATAATATAAATGTAAGCATGGAAGTCCAGGGGCATTTAAATGAACTTACAACATATTCTATAATAGAAGTTTCAGAAACTCAAGATAAAGACTTCTTTTTAGATGTTGCAGGCAGAGCTTCTATAATTGCAGGTTCTTCTAATGCGACATTAACAAATGTAATTGAAGTTATAAGAGATATAGCTATTAGAGAAATGGGGCTAGATGAATCTCAAGTTAATAATAATCCTAATTCTGCAGGATATATTGGCACAGCAATAGATAATAATGATATAAATGTAGCTTTTTCTGTAAACAAAGAAACAACTGTTAAAAAATTAATAGAAGAGTTGGCATCTCATACATTATCTTTTGCTTCTTTTGCAGACGATGGAACAATTTCTTTCCCTACAATGAAAGAGCAATATACATTGCTTGATGATTACAGTATGGCTACACCTATTAATAATAAAGATATAATAACATATTCATTTAATTTATCACCTATTCAAAAAGTTTATACAGCTGTAAAAGTTGAATATAAGCATAATTATAAGACTAATAAGCGTGATTCAATCTTAGATTTTGAATATGCATTTAATGAAACATATGAAGTAGGTGCTGACTTGACAACTCCAATCGAATCTTTTACATTTTCTAGGAAGAATGCAATGAGTCCACATGAATATGAGTATTATGGCTACTCTAGTGCATATGATAATAAATTGGATTTTGAATCTAAATATATTTGTGATGAAAGTAGTGCATTAAAATTGCAAGAAAGATTATTTGAATATAGTAAAAATCAACATTTAGAAATAGAAATTAAACTGCCTTTAAAATATATAAATTTAGAAATAGGTTCATTAATTAAATTTGAAGAACTTATAGATGGTATGAAAGCATATGGACAAAATTATACTAAAATTTCTAATCCATTATGGATGCATAATGAAACAACATCACAAACATATTATGGTCAATTTTATTATCCATTATTTTTTGTAACATCTATTAATAAAAATAGTAAAAATATAACAATAAAGGCTACAAGGCTTCATTGTTTAAAAAGTGGCTATGTTAATATCGATAATTGGATTTCTGAAGGATTCTTAGATACAGAGCAAGTTTATAGCTATGGGGACTATGGAGACGAATCTTTTTATGTAGATTTGGGATATATTCAGCAAGAGCAAGAAGAAGAGGTTGCTGAAATTGAAGGCTGTATGGATTCTAATGCAGAAAATTATAACCCTGATGCAACAATACATGTAGCAGGCTCATGTGTTTATGCAGAGTCTGAACCTGAACAACCATATACTTATCCTGATTATACTGAGCATGTTGGGGTTAGGCTGCTAGAAAACTATATAATGCCTGCAACTCAAAGTGAATGGGGGACAGGACCACCTGAACACCAAGTGTTTTATGCATATGGAGATGATGACACTTTGCCTTGGCAAGAATATAAATACTCTCATAAATTTTTACCTATAAAAGATGTTTATATCCATCAAGATTTAGAATATCATTTTTCAGAAGCTCAATTATCAATACTTCAAAATGATTATGGTGCAACTAGTTATATTCATGAAATACCTCAATTTGGACAAGACTATATGGATTCTACAGATGACAATAGCCTTATTAATTTTCGTAATGAATTTGTACATCCTAATAACAACTTAAATATAGGTTCTTACTATACTCCTGAAACATCTGAGTTTAATTCTACAGGTGGGGGTTGGAAAAATACATATGAGCAAATATTTGAAACATATTATTATGATAGCCAACAAAATATAAGTAATAATGCTTTTTGGAGTCATGCAGGATGGGGAGGCACTCAAAATAATACTAATGAATTTTGGAGAAGATTTGTAGCTATGGAAATACAAATCAAAGATTATAGAATTTATGAATTTCAAGGAATAAGCAATTTAAATGTATCAGGAGATTATAATAATGTAGAAAGTACTATTAGTGCATTTATAGATGCAATGCCTCCTACTCTGCCTGATTGGATTTTAAACGATTATCAAGGAAAGATAACTTTAGCGCTTATAGCAAAAAATAGAGAGCCTTCAGCTGATTTAAATATTACAAATGTAGAGCTAGGGTGGAAAATATTTCCAGGGCATTATGATAATACTGATGATTATATGAATAATTATGATAATTTTTATAATGATTTTGGGCAATGGGTTTTTAATTCTGAAGAAGATATAGGGTGGGGATATGTTTTTCCTGGAAATGAAACATGGAAAAATGCATTTAACTTTCTTTATGGTGGAGGTCTAGGTGATGTTAATTATTATATCTTTAATTTAAATACTATATTTTCAGCAGGAGGACACTCCCCTGAGCATCAATGGATGAGAGTATCGTTAGTAGAATCTATGGGGTACTATCCTCATTCAATTAATAATGGTTTGTATAATCTTATAAAAGATGTTCAAGAAAATGATTGGCCTTATGGCATGCAGATGGTTACAATTCCCTCAAAATTTGGAATATATAATTCAAACATGGAGCCAAATGTAGTATATCCAACTTCTGAAGAGTATGGTCATGAACCTCAAATAGGTATAGCAGGAGATATGAATTTAGATGGAACTATAAGTGTATTAGATATGGTAGCAATAGTTAATGCTATACTTGACTCGCCTACTTCAGACAACATTACAGGAAATGGAGATTTTAATCAAGATGGTTCGTTAAGTATTTTAGATATAGTTGCAATAATAGATAGTATACTAGGGGAGCAAGAATAATGATTAAATTAATACAAGGTGCAAATAACTTAAGAATATTAAATGATGAAATTGATTTTATAAGATGTATAGAAATTGCATTTTCAGGCAAAATCCATGCAGAATCATTGCTTCCTGAGTCTTGGCAATTATTTGCAAATAATAAAAAAATAATATGCCTTAATTTTGGAAATTCTAATACAAATGAAATAATAAATTTTGAAGGAAATATAAATATACATAATGTTTATATGTACGATGGAAACTCTTCTAGATATAAAGCAAAAGTTATAATAGAAAGAGCAAATACTTGGGAAGAATATAATGATATATTTAACTTGTCATCAGAATATTATGAAAATTTATTTGCAAAAGGAAGCCTTCGCTCAGGGATTATAAAAGCTACAAAAATAGTTAGGAATAATCTAAATACCATAGGAGATGAATTTTACCTTGTAGATGGCTCTTCATACAAAGGAGATTATCACATGCATGAAGATGGGCAAGCTATGACAGGTGGTGTTCACAATATGAAATCAGTTAATATTTATAGAAAAGATAGTAGAGGAAGAATTGTAGATACTGTAAGGAATAAAAGAAAAAATAAATTTTATAAATCCTCTTTAAACCTTGTGCAAAAAAAGAAAGCAAAGTCTGATGATGCAACTTCAGATAGGCCATCTTCAGGCTCACAAGGAGTCTCAGAAATAGAAGGTGGGCAGGGGTTCACAGGGAATACTGCTTATGGTGGAGGTACTGATTAGATGGTATTAATTATAAAAAAATTAGGAGAAAAAAATGGCTAGACAGAATGTAGGAAGCCCAAAATTTTATATAGACTATATTCAATATTGGAATGCAAAGGGAGTATTGGCAGGCATAGGTCCATATGCTGAACATACTACTAGCGACCATAGTAATGGAATTAACAGTTGGAATGATACTGATATTGGAGGCTCTGCATATCACCCTGAGCTTATAGGTTTTGACCCATCTAATTATATGAATATTCAAAGGAATAGTTATGCTTCAAGTAATCTTTCATTATACTCTCATTATTTTATGTCATTTAAAGAAAGGGTTTTCTTGCCTGATTCAGGGAAGATTTTTATTTCATATTTAAATCATAATTTTGCAAATCACAATGTAGTCCCTCTGAGCCATAATAGTGTAAGTGTCTATAAGACAATGTCTCATAATGTTGATTTTGGAGTAACTGACCCTGCAGGGAATGGTAGCACAAATTGGGATGGGATTGGTGTTATGCACTCTAACCAATCTTTAACTGAAGTTTGTAACATGGATGGATATAGTGGCAATATTAAATATAATGGATTCTCTATAATGGAAAATAATGCTCAATCAGCAGTACAAACTGCAAATGCTTTTGACGCTTCTTTTGCAGATGATACAGCAGATGGCTCAGGTTGGTCAAATGGGATACCATATGGAGCAGGATTTGATGTTATTATCCCTCGCCTACACTACGATACTTCATATAATAATGATAATTATAATGAAGATGGAAATCCTTCTATACAGCATATTCTAGGCTCTTTAAATATTGGAGGTGTATATGAAATGCCTAATAGTCCTGATTTATCTCTTACTATGACAAGAGAGTATGATGGAGTTAGTACCCAAACAACTATAGGTGGTAATACAATATCTAATATAAATTATTCAGGACCTACTAATTGGAGGCCTGACCTTCCTGCATGGGGTTTAACAAAGGATAAATTTAATTTAACTAGACCTAAAAAATCTTCTTCTAGAGGAAGAAGGGTTTGGGATTTGTCTTTTTCTTATATTAGTAATGAAGATTTATTTGCTGTAAACGAAAGCATGTCAAATGCTAATCCAACAAATTCTAATATAGATACAGAATCTTCAGGATATTCTTCTAGCGATTTTGAAGAGATAACTTATGATGACCTAGGGAATATAATAGACGATGAAGGCAGATTTAAAACAAATATAGAATCAGATTCATCTTTCTTTGGTATGGTTATACATAAAACTATGGGAGGAGTATTACCTTTTCTTTTCCAACCTGATAGTAATAATAATAGTCCTGACCAATTTGCAATTTGCATGATAGACCAGGACTCTATTTCATTTGAGCAGGTAGCTTATAATGTTTATAATGTTAAATTGAAAATTAGGGAAGTGTGGTAATACACATATCCCTATTGGGTAGAGGCAGATAGTTTTACGATTTTCTATCTGTCTCATCATCCCACTCATCAAGAAACTTCCTGCTAGTTATACCTATTAAATTAAGCATATCTTGATACTCATCCATAAAGTCATCTACAGGCATATAATCTTTAAAATCATATTCGTATTTTTCCAATAGATAGACTTGCTTCCAAATTAAATCGTACAATTCACTATTATTTTTAAATATTTGTCTTATTAAGTTTCCTCTTTTATTACTTTGCATTTCTAATAAATCCTTCCAATAGCTCAAAATAGACCTTGTAGTATTTTTTTCCATTATCCATAAACTCCTCTGTTTCACATTGTGGTAAATATTTAATTACTTGATTATAAGATACAGTTAAATGTCTTTTATAAAGGGTAGAATAAAAGAAAAATCCTAAGTCCATGTTTAGGCTTTCTTTCCACCATTTATAAGAATTGATATCTTCTTCTTTTAGCCTAATTACATTGACGCAACCTTTTGCCTCAACAAAATAAGCCCCTTTCTTGACTACAATATAGTCAGGTTTCTTCCTTATAAGCAAGGGTATCTTGCACCAAGTGGACACATTTATCCCCTCTTGCAGTAAATCGAACCCAAATCTAAATACATCAAACCCTTGAGATTCATAGTATTCTTCTGCTTTTACCTCTGCTACATTTGCTTGAGGATTATTTATTCTTTCTCCCCAAGTTTTTAAGTGCATACTCATTATTAATCCCTTTCTTCTAGAGGGAATGTATTGTTGTTCATCCAATCTGCCCAACAATCCCATTCGTCACAGAATACTGCATCACTATACCAATGATAACTAGTAGCATCTTCTCCACATTGGCAACATTTTTCTTTACTCATTTACATCTCCTTTGCTTTATTTCTATAATACATTTCCATACAATAATTAGCTATTAGCATTGCATCACTAACATTGAATGTTATCTTCATATTAGGGAATAGCTTTTTAGCCTTCTCTAATAAAAGTCTTTTTCTCTTCTTTTTCTCCAAACCTTTTGGAATACCATACCAATATATCCACTCTTTTGGATTTACATAGGTAAAATTAAATTCATTAGCATATAATGTACCTTCCCAATGACCTAGATTTTGCCCAAAGCTAAATGTAGAGACTGCTCCTTGTTTTGGAAAAGCATGGACATGCTCAACTAGAACATGGACATCTTCTAATGATAATCCTGGTGGTATCATAGCCATCAAACCTACACTTAATAAGTCAATCTGTTTTGGAAATTTAAAGTTAAAGCTATTCTCTACTCCATCTTCTATATATATAACTCCACAACCACCACTTTTACCAGGGTCTATTCCTATAAAAACCCTAGTATCATTTTTAGGTTTCATTTCTTCTAAACTCTTAATATTACTCATATATTATCCTTGTGTTAATTTTACCTTATCTCCCTCGTAATGCAGAACTGCATTGCCTGAATTACCATATCTAACTTTTGAACCTATAATTTCTAATTGGTTTGCTCCAAACTTGCTAGCATTGCCATTAATCTTGAAATCATAATATACAAATAAGACATTCTCTGCAACCTGCTCTATTGCACCACTTTCTGCAATGTCAGATAGCTTAGGTCTACCATCTCCCCTAACCTCTAATGCTCTGTTAAGCTGAGATAATAAGAACACACAACAATTCTGACTCTTGGCTAACCATTTATAATCATTAACCAACTTCTCTAATTGAAATCTCCTATGGTCAAACTTCTGCTCAGGAGATATTAATTGGATATAATCATCAAAAACTATATCGGGTTTAAACTTCTTTATTTCTGCTGCAGATTGAGAGAATGTATTTAGTTTATCAAACATACAAAACTTATCCTCTGAATACTTCTCTGCAACTTTCTTCTTTGCATCATTCAATTTAGCTATTGTCTCTAAGTCATTTAATATACCTTTCCTAATAGAAAGATAAGATAGTTCTCCACTCTCAAGGACTAATATCTTCTTTAGCATCTCAACATTTGTCATTTCTCTATTGACAACTAAAACTTTAAGACCTTGCTCTATGCAACCTTTTACTACATTAATCATTGCAGTAGTTTTACCATGACCTGGTCTACCACCAAGGATACTTATCTCCCCTCTAGTTAGGCCACCTGCTAATGAATCTATTCCATCAAAGCCTGTTTTTATAATATTGACATCACTATTCTGTATATTTTCTACAGTATCCTCTAATTCATCTTCTATAATAAATTTTGTACCAGGCTTTATATCCATCAATGCACCTATACTTGTATGGGTATCAGACATCAGATTATAGATATCTGTATTATTATTATATGCAGACTCATTTATAAGTGATGTCTTTTCTATAACTGTTCTTAACAAGTACTTTTCATAAACCTGCTTTGCATAATAAATTGGATTTATAGTTGGATTACCTAATAGGCCTGTAACATAATAAGCATCTACCTTATCTGCTTTATCTTTCTCAGTAAGTCTACCACAAACAGTAGCAGTATCTATTGGCTCATTGTTTAAATGCATATTGCTTAATATCTCAAACATTCTAGCATTGTCTTGGAAGTAAAAATAATCCTTACTTAAATAAGCAGACACATCATCTAATACTTTACTATTTTCTAATATTGAGCATAATATAGCTCTTTCTCCCTCTTGAGAAGAGGGATTAACTTTATCAGACATTTCTAGTCCTTCCTATTTTTTATCTTTTAATTGCCTTATTATTATATCTACTTTTCTTTCTAATAGATACAATCTTTCTTCTATACTTTTCTTGCTAGTGTGTATATATTTTATTTTTTCTTTTTTTTCAAAGTATGACATTTATCCCTTTCTTAAGGTAATATTCCCCTGCACTATATCGTGGTCAACAATATAATGTACTGAATTTCACAATCCATTTTAATAGCAGGGGATTATTTTTTTAAAATCTTTTGAATCTCTTTTAATGTGTCTTTAGCTCTCATTCTATTAGCATTATGTAGAGAACTATTGTCTTTTATCCAATCTAAACTATCAACACATATTTTAAGACATTCTATAAGCCTACTATTTTTACTTTTACTATTTATGTCTCGATGCATTCCTTGCATTCCTATTTTCTAAATAAGAAGATATAAAGTATTTATAAACATACCACTTCCCATTAGATGCTTCTCTATATCTATCCATTCTCTTTTTACTTACATATTCACTTCTCATAAAAACTCCCTTAGTAGTGAGAGGGCAGGTAAGAAAGGAATAGCGAGAGAGACTCACTAAAAAGAAACCCACCCCCTCAGTTTGAAATTACTACTTTTTTTTATTGTTTACTAGATTTTTCTTTTTTGTACCTATAGAAAGTAGCTCTAGATATACCTGCTTTATTGCAAACAAACTCTTTACTGATACCAAGCTTGCTATGCAAGAACATAAGAAAGTCTAGCTTTTTACTTGCTTTCCTAATCAAAATGGTAAGTCCTCCATCTCTAAGTCTCTAGTCTCTCCATCTGTCCACTTATCAAAGTTTTTGACATTCATAGAGAATTTCTGATTACCATCTTTGTCTTTCCAAGGAGCAACATCTATATAAGACATTAAAGGTTTACCTATAATATCTTCTGTCTGCAACTCAGGAAGAGTCTTGACCATTCTCTTTTCTCCATCTATTTCTACTTCTACCTCAGGACATTCAATGCCAATAGACTCACAGAAATGTAAGTACTTATCGTTACCACCAGGGTTTGCCTCAAAGTCATCTCCATCTGTAGGATTAAGGAAGAAAAATACTCCACCACCTTTAACTCTCCTACCTGCATAAGATGCACCTTTAACTTGATTGCCATTAGCTGTAGTGAAAGTTAGCTCTTTAACAGCATCTGCTATTTCTACATAGAAATTAAATACTTTTGCTTTGTATTTCTTTCTAACAGAGACTTCTGCTACTTTACATTCTGTTATATGGCTTGGATATAACTGCTTTGCTACTAGGTTTACATTTTTATTTTGGCTAGGGTCATAATAGTGATGTGTCTCACTTTTCTCCATAGCATCTAATATACTACTCATTTACACTCTCCTTCATTTTATTTAGTTTTATTATTGTTTGTTTATAGTTTTGAGAGTTTATACCCAAACTATCTAACTCATCGTGTATTTTATCAGACAATTCTGCATTATCTATGCCTGATAGAATTTTTTCTAGATTTGCTCTTTGTACATCATTTAAATTATAATCTACAACTTGCTTCCTGTAAACATCATCTGCTATATTGCACAATCTATTAACTGCAACCTTAAAAGCATCTGTATTAGCAGACTTTAGGTTATTAGATATGTTTACATACCCTTTGGCATTTTTAGCGATTCTATGGGATGCTACTGCATCAAAGTATCTAGGTAACCCCTCATCTACTACAGTAAGTTTCCCATGAACTATAATCTCTACATCTCCTAGTATCTCATATTTTTTTATCTCCCAACTCCACATAGGGAAATGCTTATTAAGCAAACCTCTCATGTAACCCTCGTCTACATAGTCAAAGCCATCTGCTCTAGTTTCTATGTATGGTTTTGGAGTACTCATCTTAGATAGATTATCATGTTTATTTACTAAGCTATCTATCTGTTGCTTCATAGCCATAGCCTGCATTTGTTGTTGGCTAGGCACATTATTATTTTCACTCATTAGTGAACTCCTTTCTGTTATCATTATCACATTGTGTTTTATACATACAATATCTGCACTCCCATTCCATAACAGGAGATACATTGGGTCTGAGATTTGGCAAACCTAAAGAATGCTCTTTTACGATTTCTTTCCAATAAGATTCAGCAGTAAGTAACCTTGACATATCTATGTCTACTTCCTTAAGTACTGAAGTATCCTTATTGTAGTATAGTAGAGACATACCATCTAATCTACCAAACCTCCTCTTGACCCCAACTCCATATATTGCTACTTGCAATTCTTGATGTATGCTAGGCTCTTTCTCTTTATTTCTACCAAACTTCATTCTATAAGACCAAGCATTTATAGTCTTGATATCATAGAGGTAAACCTTACCATCATCTAATTCTATTATTAAATCTGCAAACCCTCTAACTTTTAAATCTTCTAGGAAGATAGGTTCTTCTACATAAACATTCTTTATCATATTTCTCCAATTTGTTGATAGCTTTTTTTATAAAGATTGAAACTATCTAAAACAATCTGCATTTATTTTTTCTTTCCAAACATACCATTATAACACTTGGTACAAATCTTCTTTCTATAATCTTCTACTAGACTTGCTACTGCTGTATGTGGCTTTATTAGATACATAGTTCTAGGTCTATAAGAAACAGATAAACACATCTGACACTTATCTACAATCTTACCTAGTTCCTTATCTAACTCAGGCACTCTTCTTCTAAGCTAGTTAAATACTCATCAACATCATCTGCAACCCAATCAGGGACTTCAGATACATAATGCTCACTACCATCTTCTGTCGTATACTTTATAGTCCAATGTGTTATCTTCATTTTTTTCCTTTTCTATATTTATTATAAATATTAACAAAAACCTTTAAAGGGTTTTTGTTATATATATTATATATATATATATATATATAGTATATATTATATATTCTCTTTTGGTTCTTTTCTCTTAACTGCTTCTACAAGTGCTTGTTGTATGTCAGTATGAACTAAGTCTCCCAACCTAAACACTCGTCTTACCTTATCTTGTATTTGCTCTGTAGGTTCTAGTCTCATTACACTTTCGTAGTATAATTTCCTAGAACACATACCACTAGAACTAGCTCTATAGCTTGTACCCTCTTTTGGGTACTTTTCTAGCATTTCTTTTCTATTAATCTCTGATTGAGACTTTATATAATCGTTGTAAATACTTTCAATATCAAATGATTTTGAACTCATTAAAAACCCCTTATTGTTGAACATTTTAAATTACACAAAAATAATGACAATACCAAAACATTTTTTAAAAAATATCACTTTAAATTTATAACCAATGTTTGAGACCAAATTTATAACCATTGAGATTTGACATTTCAAGTCAATGTGAGTGATAAAGTGAATAATTTTAATTTAGTAGAAAAAAATGATAGAGAGGGGAACTAGAAAACCCCTCCCTATCTTGGTTACTAGAAAGGAACTAGTATTATTCTTTATCTTCCTCCTTCTCCCACTTTAAGTCATGTAGATAGTTTTTTAAATGACTTATCTCATCTTCCATATACCCTATAGAACTTTGGGCATCCTCAATATATCTATTGCAATTAGATAGTTCATCTTCTGCACTATATCTATAGTTATCTATCTCTTCTACATAGTCCATTATCTTTTTAATATCTACTTTACACTCTAGCTTTGCACCTTCTATCAATGCTTTAACATCATCTACTAGAGTATTCTCTGAAGATTTTAATAGATGAATTGCTTCATCTAGTTTATTACTTTTACTTGTTAGGTGAAGTAACTCCTCACCTAGTGATTTAATGTTAGACATATTATGTCTCCTTTCTTTTTTGTTTTATTCGTGATTAACTGCTAGGACAGGTAGTATATGGTATTCACTTCTCTCTCCTACTATACCATTAGAAATACCTATTGCTCCACCATCATTACCTTCATCATCTTGTTGTGGTATTAGCCAAGAGCCATCTTCTAAACCTATTAGAATAGGGCAACTATCCCAACCTGTCTTTTCTGTTTCTTCCTTGGACATATACTCTACTTTAACTATTCTCTTACCTAGCAACAAGTCAGATGCTTTTTTAGTCCAACCATTCCTATTCATCTTACTTCTCCTTATCTTTATATTTACTAATTACATCTTGTACTCTATCTCTAAAGTGGTCTATAGTTATAGAGCCATTCCATTCTAAATCACACAATCTAGTTATATGGTCTAGAACATCTTCCTCTAGATTCATATTACTGCTCCTTTCTAATCATAGTAAAAGGAACATCATAATATCCCTTATCTTCTATGTCTACGACTGCTCTAGTTCTATTAACTTTTTTAATAGTACCTCTTTCTACTCTACCTCTATTATCTATTAATACAATATCTCCAATAGATAATTTAGATACTAGCTCTCTAGCTAAATCTTTCTTCCTTATCTTTAAGGTTTCCATAACACTAGACAACTCTTCTTGACTATCTATAGACATAATCAATCTATATATCTCATAGTTAGTATGTTCTTTATCTCTATTAGTCACAAATGACTCCTTTCTTTATTTATTAATTAACACTCTAGACAAGCATCGTCTACAATTCCATCTTTAGCTATAGCTCTACCTAGAAAACCACATCCCTCTTCCTCATACTTTAGCACGAATCTTAATAGAGGAAAGTCTTTAGATACTTTCTCTAGGAAGGGAACAGGAGGACTCCAGGCACTCTGGAAACTATATTCTAGATAATCTTCATCATCATAGTTTAGGCAACCATCTACATCCCATTTAGTACCCCAATTATCACATCTCCAACTATACCAATTATCACCATCGCTAAGTCCTTCAGTATTTTCTAGTTCTTTAGGCATAGGATATAATTTATTCAAAGATAGAGAAGTAGCTTCTGTACCATCTTCTTCTATTAATTTAGCCTTATCCCTAAACTCTTCTATTTGTTTTCTAGCTTCATCTTCTTTTTGCTTTGCACTCCAAGTAGATATAACTAATCTGTTATCACACCAATTAGGCATATATAACTCCTTTCTATTTTAAGTGGGTAGTATCATCAGTAGGCAAGTTCCCATCTTACCTATACCCCTCTATTATAATAAATAGAGAGGTTTCAACTATAGATTACCCAAACTTCCTAAAGACCCATTCTACAAATAGGACTGCTAGAAGAAAAAGTAATATCATTGAACATAGTGTCATCTATTACTCCTATCTACCAAGCTAAATTAGCTACTGATTGTTTTAGTTTAAGCTGTTTCTCTGTATGTTCTACATTAACCCATACTCCATCTACTTCTACTGCTACTATATCATAAGCATAGATAGAACCCATCTCGTCAAAGAAACCTACTTCAGAACCTTTAACATCTACTAGCCTAGTATTACCTTTCTTACTATCTAGCATTATACCTGTACAAGGTACACCTAGTTGAACACTTCTTATCTTCATTCCCTTTTTTATCTCATTCGTAGTCATAAACTACTCCTTTCTTTGTTTGTTATTTATTCATTCTATGTATATCTTCTATTACAAAACTTGTAGGGTCTACATAATCCCTACCTATATCAAAGTCCTCTATCCAATCTTCTAATACTAAAGCATTAGTGCCTTCAGTATGTAGTAGGTCTTTTATAGCTATAAAGTCCTCTACTACTTCCATCTCTTCTTTAGTATTATTAAAGTGTTTAGTATAGATAGAAATCTCTGCTCCTACACCTTGTATTGAAGTTTCTACCCAACTCTCTCCTATAAGAACTTCTTCATTACCAATGTCTAGAGAGCCACTATCAGTAAATTTATACTTATCTACTAGTGCATCATAGACTGCTAGAGATACTGCACAATAGCAAGGACAACCTTGCACTCCCTCATCTATATGCTCTTGCTTTACTTCTACTATCATTTACTACTCCTTTCTACTTTGTCTATTAGGGAATATATAATCTATTTCCTCGAAATCATATATACACCATTCACATAACCTATCCCAATCATCTACTACTTCTTCTCTAGTATTACTAAAGAACTTTCTGCAGTAGACACATCTATCTCTTGGCATTTCTTAGCTCCCTTCTATTATAACAATAGCAAGTAATAATAACTACTATCATCATAACACTCTTGATTACACTCTCTATTATATATAATAGATTATACATTTCATCTGTCATCTATACCACCTTTCTATCGTATTCTTCTTCTATTACATTATATAGTTCTTCTACTAGGTCTAGCCTTTTAGGTAAGTCATCATAGTCGCCTCTAAAAGATAATACTGCTCTCCAATACTCGTGAGTATCTTCTTTTAATAGGTGTCCATAATCTTCTTCTATTATAGTATGAAAGCAACTATTACAAGGATAACCTCTATGTTGAATACTACACATTGTAGCATAGTATAGGCTTCCCTCTAGTTCTTCCACACTAGGTTTTGGTTTATACATCATCACTCCTTTCTAGTAATAATTTATAGAGCCAGGTTACTAGAACTACTAGCACTATATAACCTGCTATCTCTTCTTGGCTCATCTACTTTATCCTCTCTACAATATTAGTTGTAGTATCATTCTTAGTATAGCACATCATACACTCAATACATTTTCTATCACAATTACTAGACATATCACCACTATAATCTTCTGTTATATTATTAAATACCTTATCGAAGTATTTAGGTAGAGGTGCTATTGTATTAGGTGTATCATTAGAGTATACTAATATTAGATTAGGTGGTTTCTCTCTACCACTATCTATTAGTTTGGTTACTAGCCAATACATCTTAGTCCACAATGTAAAGGTAGTTTTAGGTTGGTTTTCGCAGATACGAAATAAATTCTCTAGGTGGTTTCTATTAATAAGCTCTCCATGTCCATTAAACCTAGCAACAACACTAGGAACTTTTGGTAGATACTCATAATCGTGTATTTTATATGATAGGTAATCACTATTAGATTTGAATCTAGGAACACAACTCTTTCTGAATGTTTTTAGCATATTCCAACTATAACATACATTACAGATAGTGCCTTTCTTCTTAGACATTGCCTGACAGAACTTATTAGAAGTAGTGTCAGTATTAAGTGCAGGTATACCTTCTAGTTTACCTGTCATCTTACTCCATTTATAGGCTTCCATATCTAGTTCCTTTCTTCTAGTAATTCTTTTATAGGTATGTCTAGGAAAGACATATCTTGATTGTGTTTAGTCATACTATCTATAGCTTCGCTAGGACTCATCTTAAACCTAGTAATAAAGTATAGAAATAACTCTAGTCCTTCTAATCGTCTCTCTTTACTCATATCTAGCTCCTTTCAGTTAGTATTTTATATAGTAGGTCTAACTTACTAGATAGGTCTTGCTTGTTACCACTTATACCAAAGTATTCTTTCACACTAGAAATTTTCCATCTCCTGTGTGGTTTTATACCTTTGCAGTATAGTTTTAAATCTCTCTTGCTACATATTAGATTATACATTCCTACATTGACATTACTAGAATTATCTTCTAGGTCTTTTAGAAACTTACAATCTGCATTTATATCTATAGGTTTATTCATTCTACTCTCCTTTTTCTATTAAGTCGTATGTATAAACATCATTTAGTTTATTTATAACTTGGTTTCTAAATTCATATATATCTACATTATCTCTATCTACTAATTTCCAAAGGCTATCATACATTTTATCTAATTTCTTATATCTCTTTTGCACTTTCTAGTCCTTTCTTTCTAGCCATTTATTATACTTATCTTCATCATACTTATATGCTTCTAGGTAATGATTATAGTATTTATCTACATCAAAAAATTTGCTACCTAGTATCAATAGTTCTATATTTAAATAACTATTATAAGCAAGTATAAACTCATTTCTAGTTAAAGCTCCCTTTAATCTAGGATTAACTTTTCCTTCTAGTGGCATTTGTCTACTTATCCTTTCTAGTAAATATCTTCTCTGCATTATAATAGAGAAAATATAACTGCTTTGTACTGCATTTACTTGCTTGGCTTCTAGTATAACCTTTATACTTAACAAGCCAACCTATTAATTCTTTTCTAGTATTATATGGGCAAGACATTATACTCCTAGTAGACAATTTACTAGATGTGCTATTACCCAAAGTATAAGAGCCATACCACCAATTATACTACTAGCAAATAATACTAGAATTGGTATTCTAGATACTATAAGCCAAATATCATATAACTCTCTCTTAATATTATATAACTTTCTCTCTCTATAAGTCATATCTACTTCTCCTTTATACCTAGTAAGTCATCTAGAAAGTCACCAAAGAATTTATTACTCTCTAATATATTATCTAGCATAACCTTAGATTCACATTCACATCTTAGGCTATCTCCATCTATTATAGTTTTATAGCCATCTTTACATTTATCGCATTTGTCCATCTATAACTCTCCTTCTATATTATATCTGTATTATATATTGTATCTAGTAGTATAGCTACTAGGACTATCATTACATAGTAATCATAGAGTATTGTTAATATAAGTTCCATAAGTATTACTTCCTTTATATAAGTTATAAAATATAAGATTCTTTCTATCAATTCTTATCAGCCTTATATACTGATATATCTTAAAAAATATTATCTGCTAATTCCCTAATAGACAGCTGATCTAGCCTTAAATTTTTCTATTAAAAATCTATATCAAAAATTCTTAGATGTGCAGATAGGTCAGGCTAAAAGCCCAACCCATTGCACTTTAACTAATTAACTATATTTACTTAGCTTTTTTTAGAGCTTTTTTATCTCTAGTGTCTTTAGTCATATACATTAGCGTGTTCATTTGTTCGTCAGTTAGAACTTCTAAGTTAGACCTATCCTTAGTAGTTAAGTCACTGCCAAAGTTAAGAGAAACTTTGCACCACTTTTGTTTAATTGGGTCGTAACTGTATATCGTCCCATTAGCAACGAATACTAGACCCTCTTTACTAGCTTCTAAGCCTAGCTTCAAAAATCTAGCTTTGAACTGCTCTTTTTTGTCGTGTGTAGATTGGCTATTCTTTAACAAGCTAAGACCTTGTAATTCAGTCCTAAAAAGTTCTAGACCTTCAGCAGTTGCATCATAATGATAGCCATGCTCGTCTGTGTCAGTTGATGTCATTAGAGTTAATTCTATTTCTAAGTTTAACCACTCGTTAGAAGTTTCATTAATCTTATCAATCTTTAGACCTTTCTTTTCTTTCAATTCGTTAATATCTACTATCTTTCTAATAGCATCATTAACCTTATTTTTGATATCCTTGTTCATTTTCTACTATTTCCTTTCTCGTTTGTTTCTCTACTAGTAAAACTAGACAAACTCTGTCTATGTGTTGCCTCTCTCTGTCTTACCCTATAAGTTACGACTACTACAGGGGGGAGGCAAGGCTACATGCGAGACATACTCTGTAACACATTATTTTGGTGAAAAAACATTAATCAAATTTACAAAAAAGTGCTTGTATAAAAACATTAAAAAAACATAAATTAATGTTATGAATATAAAGAAATATGAACCTAACAAGTTAATTGCTATAGAGTTACTATCTAAGAATCCATCAATACATCAAAAAACATTAGCTGAAAAGATTGGAGTTGATGAAAGAACCATAAGAAATTGGCTTGGTGACCCTGATTTTGTAGATGAAATTTATAAAAGATATATGGAAGTTTCAGGCATTGAGCTACCTGCAGTTATAAAAGCTATGATTGAAGAAGCAAAGATGGGAAATGTACAAGCAGGCAGATTAATTTTAGAGCATTTTGGTAAATTAGAAACAAAGATTAAAGTACAAGTAGAGAGTCCTTTTGAAAAGTTTATGAGGATGGATGGAGAAGATGCAGAATTTGTAGATGTTAGTGGTCAAGAACAAGATGAGATGGATTTAGTTAGTAAAATTATGGATATAGAAGATGTAGAGTTACCTGAAAGAGATATTGCTAATAGTAGTCCTCGTCTTAGAGAAAAAAATGAGAAAAAAACATTAAAAGAAAGTACTATAAAGCAGATTAAAAAAGAAAAAGTAAAAAAACAATTAAATAATGCTTATAGGCTTAGAAAAAGAGCTGAAGCAGTTGGTTTAAAGTTGCTTGGTTCAGGTAGACAGTCCAAAGGGGCTAGGGAAAAGTGGTTAGAAGAGCTTGAAAGATTAGAAATTGAAAAATTTGGCTCTATTAAAGAGTAATATTTTACATATAAACATTCCTAAGTAAAGGAATGTTTAATATATATAATATATATAATATATATATATATATAGGGAGTTTGAATGAATTTTTTTGGTAAAGATGGTATTGCTCATAGTGAAAAAAGCATTGAATGGGAAACCCCTCAAGAATTGTTTAATGATTTAAATAAAGAATTTGATTTTACTATAGATGTTTGTGCTACTAAAGAAAATGCTAAATGTAAAAGATTTTATAATAAACAGACTAATGGTTTAGCACAAAGTTGGGAAAATGAAATAGTATTTATGAATCCCCCATATGGTAGGACTATAAATAAATGGATTGAAAAAGCATATAATGAATTTTTAAAAGGAGCAGTTGTTGTTTGTTTAATACCTGCAAGGACTGATACAAGCTATTGGCATGACTATATCTTTCCCAATGCAGAAGTTAGATTTTTAAAAGGTAGGATTAAATTTTTAAATAGTGGAGAAAAAGTGAAATATATAGAGCAGTTAGTTTTATTTGAAGAAAATGAAAGTGAAATGGTTTGTTGTGAAGGAAGTCTATCAGCACCTTTCCCTTCAGCTGTGGTCATATTTAAATGAAAAAAGAAATTATCAAGTTTAAAGAAAAGTGGTTTAAGTTTACTGACTATAAGCCTCACACAGGTCAAGAAAGATTGCACTTCCCACCAGGAGACCCTAGATTTATCGTTGCTGTATGTGGTAGAAGATGGGGAAAGTCTTTTGGAGCAGCTAAAGAAATAGAACTTGTCATTACACAGCCAAAGAAAAGAGCTTGGGTTGTTGCCCCTACTTACCAAACTGCTGAAAAAGTGTTTAGAGAAGTGTGGAATGTAATGATTAATGAAAAACAAATGCCCACAAGAAGAGCATCTTACAGAGATATGTACATAGAATTTGAGTGGGGTTCTGTTTTTGAAGCTAAATCTGCAGATAACCCACCATCATTAGTTGGTGAGGGTTTAGATTTACTTGTATTAGACGAGGCAGCAAAGCAAAAAAAGAAAACTTGGGAAATGTATTTAAGGCCTACTTTATCTGATAGAAAAGGAAAAGCAATTTTTATCACTACTCCTGAAGGTTATAATTGGGTGTATGAATTATTTTTAAGGGGGAAAGAAGATGAAGAATGGTACTCATTCAACTCGCCATCATGGGAAAACCAATATGCATACTCAGGACCTGACGATTCAGACTTACTTGAAGCAAAGCGAAATATGTCGAAAGAAATCTTTGACCAAGAGTATGGTTCAAAGTTTACTTCCTTTGCTGCTAGGGTTTATCCTTTTGACAGGGAGCTTGATGTGGGGAATGTTGGGTATAATCCTAACTATCCCACTTATTGTACTATCGATTTTGGATATAGGCAACCTGCTGTATTATGGATGCAAACTTATTTACAAGAAGGTGTACAACATATTAATGTAATTGATGAGATTGTACACGAGAGAAATGTAAAAACTGATGAACTTGCAAAAATGATTAGAAAAAAACCATATCATGTTGTAAATTATTTTGGAGACCCTGCAGGCATAAATAAACAATCTCAGTCAGGATTAGGTGATATTGAGATTTTTAGGAGGCATGGAATAGGGGTTCGGTCAGTAAGGGACAGAGTAAGCAGGGACATCGAAGCAGGTATCAGTCATGTTAGAAGTTTTATCCAAAATGCAGAGAATAAAAGGTTTTTACATGTTTCAAGTAAATGTGTAGGTCTTTGCGAAGATTTGGAAAATTATAGATACCCTGAACACAAAGAAGGAACAGATTTAAGGAAACTGCCTATAAAAGATGGGCATCATGACCATAGCATGGATGCTTTGCGTTATTTTTTTATAAACAGGTTCCCAATTAGGCAGCAGTCATTATTATTTGAGAGGAAAAACAGTAAATGGCATTAGATTATATATCTTTAATTCAAGAATCAGTAAAATCTGAAAAATTATCAAGGTCAAAAGCAAGGAGAATGGAAGTAGAAGAGCTTTTGAATTTTTACACAGGGACAAATACAGAAGATTACATAGAAGGATTCTTTTCTCCTGATATATATTCAGACATTCCTATTTACAAGATGAATATAACTAGAAAATTTGTAGACAAGATGTCCAGAGTATATGTTCCTCAAACAATTAGAAAATTCTCAGGGCAGGAAAACACCACATATAGCTCATTGACTCCTAACAAAAATGTTAGAATGAAACATGTTGAACGCATGACTAATCTTCTTGGTACTCCTGCCTTAAGAATAGTGTGGAACAATAAAGATGAGGATAATCCATTTTTTGAGTATGAAGTAATTTATTATTTTGATGCATTTTTTGATGAATTTAACCCATATGACCCAAAAGCAATAGTATACCCTGTATTAAACCCAACCTATGACATAAGCTATGCATCAAAAATGTTATGGGATTATTGGGATAGTGAAATACATGCTAGGTATGATGAAGATGGAAATATTGTATTTGAAGAACCAAACCCTTATGGTGTTCTTCCATTTGTATTCCCAAGAGATATGGAACAAATAGATGACTTTATTAATGAAGGTGCTACTGATATTGTTAATGTTAATAAACATCTCAATATTACAATGACTAATCTGCAATTAGGTTTGCACTATCAAATGGTTGGGCAGCCATATGCAACAGGCGTTTATGCAGATGAGCCAATCAAAAGAGTTGGACCTGATTACATAATTAATGTCCCTGAGGGAGGAACATTCGGCATCGCTTCTCCACAAGGTGATTTAAGAGGTGTCATTGACACTATTAAATTCCAATTAGAAATGTTGGCACAGTCTAGGCATATGAGCATTAACTTTGACAGCAATCAAGACCGACCTTCTTCAGGGATTGCCTTAGTTATCAAAGATTTTGAACACTTAACTGACTATCAAGATGATATGGAAAGATATAGAGAGCTTGAACATGCTATATTTAAAGTTGAAAAAAATATAGCAGAAGTTAATAATGTTAATTTAAATAATAATTTTGAAGTAGAGTTTGGAGAGATTGAATATCCTACAAGCACTCAAGAAACTATTGCAAAAGAGCAATATGAAGTTGAAAAAGGATTTGTAACAGATGCAGAGCTACTTCAGAGGAGAAAAGGGGACATTACTTTAGAGGAGGCTAAAAAAATTATAGAAGAAAACTCTTCTAATGGCTAACAAAAAAGTAAAAATGAAAATGACTATGCCTGGACTTTCAGGGGAAGGAAGTTCGGATGGCTTTCCTAGTGGAAAATGGGTTCAAAGAAATAAAAATAGTGCTATATTTAAAAAAATAGTTGAAGATGCATGGGCGCCATATCTTTTAAGTTTTGAAGCTGACCTTAGAAAAAATTATAAAGCTATAGCAAATAGCTCTTTAGATAAAAAAACTAGCACTAAAGAAAGATATGGGCAGAGTGAAAAGTACAGGAGAGCAGCTAATATGACTAATTCTCAAAGAGGTCATATGGCTGTTATTAGCGAAGAATCAGACATGAATGGTTTTGCATCAGGACTATACTATGATGCAATGAGAGTAGAGCTTTTGTTTAATGGTACTGATATTACAATATTGCACCCTATGACTGACTCAAAATTTTTACAAATAATTCAATTAATAAGAAAAGGTCTAATTCCTAGAGCTGAAAAAACTCAAAATGGGAATAAAACTTTACATTTGTCAAAGTTTTTAGCAGATGAAGATAAGTTTAACTTTAATCCTAGACGATGGGTAGGGCTTGTAGCTGCTTATAAAGAAGGGGGCGCTCAGTATAATGCTGCAATGAAGAATATGAATGAAAGTTTAGCAAATCAAGAAAGAAGTAGAAAAAGAGGAAGTTATAAAAAACGAAAATAACAAGGAGATGATTATGGATGATGATAGATTGAAAAAAATAGAATTGCTTCTAGAAAAAATGCTAGAAGAGTTAGTAATAGAGGCTGTTGATTCTGATTCAACTATAATCCTCCCGATTCCTACTAAAATATTTTTAGAGATGGAAGCTATGGCAGGAGAAAAATTTAATTTAATTGGAATAAGTTAAAAATATTCTTATATTTGCTACTATAATTTTATAAAAAAAATCATAAACAGGAGATAATATGTCAGAAGGACAAGAGAATACAGTAAATGAGACTCAGCAGAGTCAAACATCAGCACAGGAAGATGCTAATGTAGATTATAAAGCCCTCTATCTTGAAGAAGTGCAGAACGCAAAAAAACTTCGCAAGAGAGCGCAGGATGCAGAAGTAAGCATTCAAGATTTTACGAAACAGCAAGAAACCCAAAAGGTAAAACAATTAAGGAAGCAAGAAAAGTTTCAAGAGTTATCTGAAAACCTTCAAGCACAACTTGATTCTGTTAGTCCTTATAAAGAAAAATGGGAATCATATGAAGCTAATCGTAGAGAGTCTTTACTTTCAAAGCTGCCAGAGGAAGATAGAGAGGCTCTAAGTCAGAAAGATTTAGATACTTTAGAATATATAGTAAATTTAAAACAAGAGTCTAAACCTGTCAACCCTACTCATACACCAGGAGTTGCTAGAGATGTTCAGCCTGTTGATGTTTCTGATTGGAAAAACATGACTGATGAACAACGAAGAGCATTTTATTCTGACCAAGCTATGAGAAGGGCTAATAAAAGGTAAAGATTCTCTATAAACCCTACTTGAAGGCGAAAGCAGTTGATAGAGGGTGAATTAAGAGGAAAGTTCAATGACGAATTTTGAAAAATTACAAAACTATGCTTTGCGTGGAGCTTTTGCAAACTCTGCATTAGATTTAGCAGGCACAAACAATGTTGCTTTAGCAGGTGGTTTAAGAGATAGTGACTCTGCAACAGCTACATTACAACATTTCATCCCTGAAGTTTGGGGTGCATCAATTATGGATTATATGGAAAAAAATCTTGTATTTGGTGCATTAGCTAATGATTTATCTGCAATGGTTGTAAATGGTGGTGATAGGATTCACTTACCAAAACATACAGAGTTAACTGCTAGTGATACTTATGGTTCAGGTGTTGAAACTTTAGTAGATAGCAATTTAGCGTTTGCTAAAACAACTGATACTGAGGACCAATATACATTAGATATTAATCAAGCTATTCATAGTGCAATAGCTATTACTGATGTTGCAAGAGTACAATCTTCTTATGATGTTATGAATCTTTATACATCTAAGTTAGGATATGCTTTAGCTAAAAAAGTAGACCAATATATTGCTCTTAACTTATTCAATGAAATAGCATTTAATTATGCTAATGGTACAGATGATGGCACTCAAGCAGGTAATACAATAGAATTAAATACTACACATGATTCTTATGATATTATTGCAGCAGGCGTTTCTAATATGATGGAAGCTATCTATTCAAACGATACTAATATGGATGAGTATGTTATGGTGCTTACACCAAAATGTTACTCAAGCCTTTTCAAATTAGCAGACTTTGCTAGATATGATGGCATTGGTAACTCTTTAGGTTCTGAAGTTCCATTTATTAGTGGCTTTGCAGGCAAACTTGGTGGTGTTGAAGTTATTGTTTCTAATAACTTTATGCATTATGGTGCAGGCTCAGCAACTTCTGCAGCTTCATCTACACCTGTTGGAAACTTTAGTGCTAATGGGGTTTCTGATGAAAGTGAAAAATTACTTGGATACTTGGTTCATAAAGATGCTATGCATATTGCATACTCTTCAGGAATGAAAGCAAGAGTTCAAAGTGATTATCACTTACCATCATTATCTACACGATTTGTTGCAGATAGTGTTTATGGTTGCTTAATTACAGGAAGTACAACTGCAGGAAACAAAAAAGTTTTCGCATTAGTAAGTCCTGCTTCATAATAAGTAGCTCAATCTAAAATAAAATAGGGGAGTGTAATGCTCCCCTATCTTTAAGGAGAAATATGAAATTAGAAATAACAAAAGAAAATGGAACTAAATTAGTTAAAGAATTTAAAGACTCTAATATAGAGGCTGCTAAAGCATTAGGTTGGAAAGAAGTAGGTGCTAAAGTAGTTAAGAAAAAATCTAAAAAGAAAAAATAATCGTATGATGATTAATTCAATTAAAGAAATCGTAGAAGGTACATTATACAAATTAGATATGTATAGCGATGATGCTCTATCATTAATCATGAGGACAGGTTGGGCAGAATCAGGCTATAGAGCCTTAAGGCAATATAAGGGTCCTGCAATAGGATTTTGGCAGGTTGAACTAGATACAGTTAAAGATACTTTAGATAATTATGTGGCATACAGACCCCACATCAAAGAGATTCTACTTGGGTTAGGTCTAGATGAGGATGATTTAGAATTTTCTGTATTATCAAGTATAGCACTACAAGCAGCATTCTGCCGACTTAAGTATAGACGAGATTCAAAGCCTATCCCCTCATGGGATGATATGGAAAGTCAAGCTAAATATTGGAAAAGAGTATATAATACCGAACTTGGAAAAGGAACTGTAAAGCATTTTATAGAATGCAACGAAGCTAAACATTAAAGGAGAGTTATGCCTAAAAAAACCCCTGTCAGAAGAGCAATAGTAACTCCTGACAAGCACTTTCCCTTAGCTGATATGCCTGCAATTAATGTAGTCTGCAAGACAATCGAAGTAGTCAAACCTGATATATATATAGACTTAGGAGATGTTGGTGAGTGGCATGGTTGCTCTCATTGGCAATGGAAGAAAAAGAAAAGACCTCCTATTGAATACCAATTACCATCTATAGAAAAAGATATAATAGATGTAAATAAAGGTATGGATATTATTGATGAATCTTTAGATAAAGCTAATTGCAAAGAAAAGTATATGATTGAGGGAAACCATGATGATTGGATGAATAGGTTTACAGATGAACATCCATATTTAGATTATAGATTTAAAGATGCAGTAAATTTAAAAGATAGAGGGTATACATTTTACCCTATAGGCAAGTATTTAAAAATAGGTAAACTATTCTTTTACCATGGACACCATTTTGGAAGCATTAACCATACTAGAAATCATTTAGTTAGATTAGGTTCTAATATTATGTATGGTCATCACCATGACTTACAACAATCTAGCCTTACTCATATGGATGGAGTTAAATCTGCTTGGAGTATTGGATGTCTAAAAGACATGGGAGATGAAAAGAATGCTTGGCTTGGTAATAGAAAACATAATTGGAGTCATGCTTTTTCTATTGTAGATTTCTTTGAAAATGGTTACTTTACAGTACATGTTATACAGATAATTAATGGGAAAACATCCCTTTGGGGTAATGTGATAGATGGAAATGTTTAATGCAACAAGAGCTACAATCACAATTAGAGGGATTATTAGGTTCTTATGGATGGATGTTTCTCGTTGGTTTTGCAGCAATGCTATTTCGTTCAGCAATAGAAGGAGCTGTAGAAGGCTTTAAAGTCTTTTATGGTGACGATTTAAATACTGACGATGTAGTTATTATAGATGATAGACCTGCTCGTGTAGTTAGAGTAGGATTTTTTAAAACAATATTTTTTGTATATGAAGTGGGTACATCTCCTGATGGAAAGCCTTATGTTAAATCAGGGAATAAGATGGCTATACAGAATGACCAATTAAAAACACATAAGATAGAAAAGCCTCTATCTATGTTAGACCTTTCAAGGTGGGAGAAAAGTAATGACTGATACATTAAGGACAACAGCAGTAGGGGTTGGAAGTGCAGCAGCAATAAGCTTAGGTGTGTTGCCTGACTTGGTTTCTGTAGCTGTTGGAGTAGTGACATTTATATATTTTTTAATTAAGATTAAGAAAGAATTATGATAGGAACAGGAGTTTTAGTTGAAAAGGCAATATCGATATTAGCTAAACAGTTTAAGTTAGACAAAGTTCTCGACTATGTGGAAAACCCTAATGAAGCTGATAAGGAAATTAAAAACTTAAGAGCAAGGGTTGAGTCTTTAGAAAAAATGGCTCATCCACAAAGAGAGTTTGTTATATGTAATCAATGTAAAAAACAAATAGAGGAGTTATAATATGTTTGATTCAGTTTTAGGATTAGTAAGTAATAATGCAGGATTAATAGCAGGTGGTGGTACAGCAGGAGTAGTCTTATGGGTATTAAAAAAATTACCAAATGACTATATATGTGAATTAGTAGAATCATTTTTTTATGGTTTAGGGAAAGCTATGACTTTAGGATTAAGTAAGTGGAAAATGACTAAAGGAGTTTGGAATAAAACTATAGAACCATGGTTTGTAGACTTAATAGATAACATAGTTGGTGGAGCTTTAAGAGGCTTTATTCAAGGTTTAAGGGTAGATGAGTAATTTAAAAACAGATAAAAACCTAGATAAGCATTTAAGGCCTGTAAAGTCAGATGTTGAAAACACTTCCCTTCAGCTTGCAACTGAGGGGAATGGTGCAAAAGTAACAGGGGATTTGACAGTTACAGGAACAGTTGATATTAAAACAGAAGGTACTTTAAATACTAATAAGATACAATCAAATAATAATGGTGAATGTACTATTGAATTTAGTAATGATATAGATTTAAAAGCATCAACAGATATTCAAATAACTCCTGCTAGGCATTTATATGTTGAGCCAGGCACTAATATACATTGTAATAAGGGTATACATATTAAAGAACAGGCATCTGCATTGGCTGAAGTATCTACTCATGGTCAATTATGGGTTAAAGATGATACCCCAAACGAATTAGCATTTACAGATGATGCAGGAACAGACATTGTAGGTATTGGAAAGTATCAATATGAAACAAAATGTGTTGGTTGGAATAATACAGGCACAAGTCAAGTATATCTTCCAATAACAGGGTATATAGTTGAGCAAACAGGAACAAGTAGTAGGAACGAGTATGTTGGATATGTTGCACCTTATAATGGTACAATAGAAAGAGCAATGTTTAGATGCGAAACTGCACAAGATGGAACATTAGAATTTGATATTTATGAAGCATCTGATGGAACAGAAAATCCTGGTACTGTTAGTGGGGTGGTTGATACAGTTATTGATATAGCAGATGATATTTCTGTTACAATAGATTTTAGCAGTATGACAAGTGGAACAAATGCTTTGGTTAAAGGCAGAATATATGCTTTTAGAGTAGATACCCCTGCTGCTCCATACGATTCAAATATGACATTAGTTTTTAAATGGGATGTTACAAGTTAAAGGAGTAATATGGCAGGATTAACAGGGAAAACAATCAGCACGAGCTACAAATCTTTATTAAGAGTAGACAATGATGCAGATGGGGTAGGCTCAACTCAGCTTGATATAACAGATGGGGAAGGTACTAAAACATGTTTAAAAGTTTGCGATGACTTTTTAAGGATTGAACCACAGGATGATAATACTGTAGGGACTCTTACAGTTAGAAATAATTCAGGCTCAATGATATTGGCTGTGGACACTAGCAATAATGTAGTAAAAGTTAATTCAGGACAGGAGATTGCAAATACTCAATATGCTTATTTTGGAATAGGAGGTGCAGGTATAACGAGTTCCAATACAGCAGGGTATCATTATCCATTAGCATTTGGTGGTTCTATTGGTGTCGGTTCAGGAGCTGCTTTATTTGACCAATTAAGTATATTTGGAAATGCAACAGACCCTGCAACATCAGTAACGACAGCAGATGCAACAGACCAAAGAGCAAGTTCATTAATTGGATATATGATGTATGTTCCTGATAATATCTATATAGATGCAGTACTTTCAATAGAAGGTGCAGATGCAGCAACAGGAGATACAACAAGATTTCATTTAATGAGTTACACATTTAATAGTGGTTCAACATCTTGCTTAACAAGTGGAGCAGTTGTAGCATATTCAGACCCCACAACAAATGCAGGTAGTGAGCAAGTTTATAAAAGTACATGGAATATTAATAGTGATAATGCAAGTGTAACAGGTGGCAAAGTATTAATATGCACATTTGAAAGCGATTCAGTCAATTCTGATTTTGCTTATCAGGCAATAATTAAATATCATTTAGTATAGGAGAAAGAAAATGGCAAGATTGACAGAAAATTTAACAATAACAACGAGTAAACATGGGAACTTCTCTTATAGCGTTAGCGAGAATTACACAGAAGCATTTACTAAAGTACAAATAGTAGATAATTCTGATGGGTTTATTAGCTTAATGACAACTAATACAGAGGTTCAAGCAAATTCAATAGCAGGAGCTAAAGCAGTAATAATTAAAAATAATGGATTGGTTTCAGCTGAAATACAGTTAAAGCTAGTAGATTATTTAAATAGCACTAATGTAGATGATGCAAATTCAGTAGATTTAGGGCCAGGTTCTGCTACTGTAGATAGGAATATATCAATGATTTTAGCTGCAGGAGAATATTTATATTTACCAACAGTTCATATGGTTTCTTATGCAGAGTCAGCATCAGCAGCAAATGCAAAACCTACCACAGCAGGCGCATATGTAGACTTACATACTGATGAATATGTAGATAGTACAGCAGATGTAGATTCTGCTACAGCAGATGGTGTGGTTAACCATGCTACAGCTACTAGAGTTTATTTAGAGCCTTATACTTCTGCAACAGACTGTACTGCTAATTTATTTCATGTAGGAGATTTAATTAGAGTTAGAAATGAAGTCATGGAAGTAACTGCAATAGGAGATAAATCAAATTTAGCTAATAATTACCTTGATGTTATAAGAGGCACTCATGGCTCTACAGCAGGAACTGCTGCTGCTGATGATGATGCTGTAAGATTGCCATTCTTTAATGCTTATCATGATTTTGATAAATTTAGCGTGGTTCAAACTGACAAGTCAGGGAAATTTAAATCTATGAACTTTTTTGGATATGGAAGAGTAGCAGATAGCACATCTGATGGTATTGTTCCAGGCTCTATTGCAGGAAAGTTTTACAATTCAGGCTACCAATCTTTAGGCATGTCAGGTATTACAGGAGACACAAATTCAGGATTGGCTGCTTCTACAACTTATAAAATTAACATTACAGTTGATGGTGGCTCTGTATTTGAAAATCTTTCATTTACAACAGACTCTAGTAATTTAAATTTTGGAGGGGCAAATGGAATTATAAATAAAATACAAACTGCCTTAAATGCACAATATTATACATCAGGACATTTATTTGAAAAAAGAATTAATGTTAGTATTGTTGGAGGTGATATAAGATTTACTTCAGGGCAAAGATTGTCAGGCTCTGCTATTCTTTTAGCTGCTCCAACTTCAGGGACAACACCATTTGGAGTGGGTAGGGTGCCTGCTATTGGCGATGTTAACTCTCCTGTGCCTGCTAATGTCCCTTCTGATAAATTGGTTGATGTACATGGGATAGCACGACCTAATACAGATGCATTCTTTTATGATGATGGCCATGGAAGAATTTCAGGTTCTGCAACAGGCTCTATTAATTATACTACAGGGAAAATAGATTTTACAGGTCCACCTAATGCAGAATTTGTTATAACAGCTAATTATGACTCTGCTCATGGAGGAGGGCCTAATACTAGCGATACAGATGGAGCAGGTGCAGGAGCATCTAATGTTATTACACAAATATCTGCTCGTTCTTGCAATAGTAAAATTAATTGCCCTATAGAAATAGCAGTATTTAATTAAGGAGGTATAATATGCCATATGGAAAGAAAAAAGTTAAACCTTCTAAGAAGAAGGGTAAAAAAATGAAACCTAAAAGGAGAAAGTGAAATGGCTAAATATAGAGGAAAGTCAGTTAGGCTCAATAAACCTTCTAGGATAGCTAAAGGTCAACCAGGTTATGGTAGAAAAAAATTTAAAGTATTTGTTAAAGCAGGTAAAAGGGTTAAAAAAGTAATGTTTGGTGACCCTAATATGAAAATTAAAAAATCTAATCCTGCAAGGAGAAAATCATTTAGAGCAAGGCATAAATGTGCTACTCCAGGACCTAAAACTAAAGCAAGATATTGGTCTTGCAAAAAATGGTAAGGAGAATATAAATGGCAATAAGTTCAACATATTGTACACATAGAGATGTTAAAGATGTATTCCCTAATATGGATGATTATGATATTAAAAATCCTATATATGGGTGGACAGAAATTTCAACTAATAAGTATGCTGCTCATAATAGTGGCTTAGTAACTCAATTATTTGCAGATGGTGAAGATTTAGGTCCTGCACAATCAGCACATACTGATTTAAATGTAGAGGGAGAATGGTTTTATAACTCTGCAGAAGATGTATGTTATTATTACTCAGCAAATACACCATTAGATAAATTAATGGAAGCAGGAGAAGAGTTTTCTACTCTTGTTACTAGGATTATGAAAAATGCATCTAGATTTTTAGATGCTAGGTTAGATGCTAATTTACCTAGAGACCAATTTAGAGACAAAGAAGGTAATTTTGATTACATGATAGTCAGGACTGCAGCTTTATTATCTGCTAAGTTTTTAATTAAAGCTCAAGAACCTACTAATCCTTTAGCAGATGAGTTTGATGAAGAGATTAAAGAAAATATAGAAGCATTAAATACAGGCAAAACTAGGTTGTCAGGGAATGTTACAGGGGATGCATCTAAAGGAATTGTTAGAGAAGTGGTTGCTCCTCAAAACTCTAATGGATTACATATAGTAGATACTAGAGGGCATTATGCAGGAATATATGATTTAATAAAAGTAGTTATTAATACAGCAGGTGCAATAGGTACTGCTAAGTTTGATGTTTATGGAAGCTCTACTGATAGCTTAAAGGCTACTAAAATAGTAGATGCTAGAATTATTAATGGTCAATATCAACATATTGGAAATGGTCTAGAAATAAGATTTGCAGGGAAAAATAGCTCTTCTTCTGCTACTGCAGGTGGTACACCTGATGAGTGGGAAATAGAAGTATGGGGAAGAATGGAAGCTATGGATGATAACATAGGCAATGTTAGGTCTGTAAAAATGACTAGAGGTGGAGTTGGTAGAAGAGTTTATAGAAATATTTAATTGTCTAGGAAGGAAATTGTTAATATATTATGCCTATAACTTTTACGAATAATTGGAAGAATATACTAGATAAACTAGAGAATATTCTTAAGACAGAATTTAAAGGGGCTATGCCTATATATAGAGGAGAGCCTGCTAGTGCAGGGAATCAATATTTAAGGCTTAATCCTACAGGGTGTACTCTTATAGAGCAAAATTCAAGTTCTCAATTAAGAGAGTATGATATAGAAGTAACATATCATTTTAGAGACCCTAATATGAAGAAAAATTCTTTAGACCATGTTTTTAGACAGGTATCTAGAATAGAGGCATTAATGCATGATTATTCATCAACAACTCTATCAGATTCTTCTAATTTGTTTAATGTGCAACTAGACAGTTGTGATTTAGATGTTGGAGACTCAGATTCAGAGTATGTTGTTGGTTGGGATTTATCATGCCAACACTTACAAAATGTAGGATAAAGGGGAATTATGAAAATTAAATTAATAGATAAAAAAATTCCTTTACCTAATTGTTGGAAATCTTGTGGCGTGAATAAAGACGCTTGGGATAATTTGCAAGAAGGTAAAGAAATAGAAGTTAAACAAATAGCTGATGGAATACAAGGTTTGGTTGAATCTAAGTCATTTGAGCCAACAGCAAAAAAAACTAAAGGAGATAAATAATGGCAAATGCACCACAAGCGTTCTCTCCTAAAGAGTGGAGATGTGCTGTAGTTTCAGATGCAACAGATGCTGGTTCTACAGGTATAGGCACTACAATGTATCAGCTAGATGTTGATTCAGTATCATACCCATCACTTAATGTTACACAAACATTAGATGTAAGAAGTGGAGTTGGGCATACTCTAAAGGATGAGGACTTTTTTCAAGACAGAACATTAAGGGTAGTAGAATTATCCCTTTCAGGCACATTGCATGACGATGTAGGACATAGATTGCTTTTAGCTAATATTTGTGGAGCTGCACAAGCAGATGACACAAACCAAACTATTGGAACTGGTCATAAAATAGTTTCACATAGAACTGCTGCAAGTGCAGGGTTGACAAATAATGCAGCATCTTTAACTGTAGTTATACAACCATCAAATGTTAGCACGCAAAGAGGTATGGAATTTTTTGGCTGCGTAGTTACTAATTTCTCAATTACTGCTGATGCAGGAACTGAAGGTGGAAGATATAAATGGAGTGCAACTCTGCAAACAGGAAGAATTCCTGATTTAGATTCTCAAGTAACACCAACAATTACAGCTTATGCGAATAATGATGGAACAACTTTAGCTGCTGCAAGTGGAGTTAAAGTCTATGGCGTTGATTCAGTATTAAATAGTTTTACTACTACGATTGATTATCCTGCTGTATTTACAGGAATTACTTCAGGAGGCTATGAAGTTGTAAGTAGAGCTGCTGAATGTTCAGTTACTCACGATTGTCAAATTAAATATGATACAAATACTAAAGATATGATATCTAATTTTGATGGTCAAACTGCTGCAAAAGCAGAAAATACTTTTATCATTGTAAATGATGGTAAATTTGGTATAGATACTGCTAATGGAGTATTGACTAATGTAGCACTTTCAGAAGGTGATATAATGATGCTTGATGTTTCAATAAAAGCAGTTGATGATGGAGTTGATGATTTGCTTATAGTTGAATTAAGTGATTAATAAATAACAGGAGAAAAAATGGCTAAAAAAATCGTAGAGTTAAAAAGTAAGAGAAAAGTTGAATTAAAAGAAATGTCTATTGATGATATAGATATTTGTAATGATTTAACTATTCTTAAGAATGATGAAGATGGAAAACCTTATGTTATAGGAATGTCTAAAGCTAGAACTGCTTGGCTTAGAAAAGGTATAGCAGGTGGAGATTTCAAAGCATTTAAGGTTGAAGATGGAGTAGTTACTGATAAGTGTTTAAAACAACTTACTGAAGATGAAAAAAATGAGTTGCTACCACTTATACAGGAATATCAATCATTGGGGGAATAGAGTCCCTTGCACTAGAGTTAAACATTATTACAGATGAATGGTGTGAGGGTTGTGGGTATCACGAGTATCCTTATAATGCTAAGTCCCCAATACTTGTTAATAAAAAGTATCCAATTTTGTCATTTAAAAATGATGAAGATGTGTGGGATATAGTACATAAGTTAATTAAAGAAACTAGGGAGGTGAACAAGGAAATGGGTAAAAGTTTTGATATTGCTTCTTCTGTTGCCTCTCAGATTTCTTTTTTTGCCTGCAAAAACATCTTTCTGTCCTCTGAATGTCAACAAGACATATCTAAATACACATATTGTAAAGATTTTTCTGTTCCTGCTTATAAAGGCACTTATGGTGAGCAACCTAATAGATGGGTTCAAAAATCATTAATTATTAAAAATGCTTTAGTCAAAAGAGATAATAGACTACATAAAAAGCAAATGGATGCACAAGGATAATAATGTCTAGAAAAATATATAATGAAATAAGTTTAATTTGGAATGAAGATACCAACTCTTATGATACTATATCAGAAGATTCTTTTTACTATGATGGAGAAATCTATAGTATGCAAGAAGGTGAAATAGAAATAACAGGTGGCTCCCAAGCAGGAAAAGAGCTAGAAAAAATTTCAAGAGCAGCAAAAAAAGTTGCAAGTAGTTTTAAGAAAACTAATAAAGTAACATTAGAAAATGCAGGAATATTAAAAAAACTTATTCAAGTATCAGAAGGGGTTATTACAAATGTTGAGCAATTAGCTCAAGATAATGAAGAGGTTATTGCAAAAGAAAGACAGTTAAAGGCTCTGCGTGAATTTGAAACAAAAGAAAAGAAAAAATTAGCAGACCTTAATAGAAAAGACCAACAGTCAAGAAAAGCAAGTAATAAGCTTATAAACCAACAAATTGAAGCAGAAAAGAAACTTAAAGCTTTAAATATATCAAGAGAATTTAAAAGAAGGGCTGACAATAAAAAGAAAGAAGAAAGAATAAGCAAAGCAGTAGCTGCCCAACTTAAAAGAGAAGCAGCTGAAAGAAAAAAAGCTAGAGCAGTTAAACAGGCATCATTTAGAGCTTTAAAAAATCTTAATGAACAATTAAAAAAGAATAAAGTAAATTTAAAATCATTAAAGCTTCCTATGTCAGTATATCAAAGAGCTTTAAAAGGTGATAAGTTAGCGTTAGACAGAGTAACAAGAGCTACAAAAGAACTTATTAGAACAGGGAAGATTCATGGAAGGCAAGTAAAAGGATTCCAAGTAACTCATCATAGAAATGCAATGAGCTTATCTAAGTTTCGTTCTCAATTATTGATGGCAGCTTTTGCTTATAATACTTTATTGAGACCTCTTCTTGATGTTATTAAAGCAAGTGCAATACAAGAAAGAGCTGAAAGGTCAGTTGCTGCAGCATTAAAATCTACTGCAAGTGCATCTAATATGACTCAAGGGGAAATTGTAAAGCAAGCAGCAGCTATAGAGGACCTTACAGGAGTTGGAGATGAGCTTGTATTAGGCTCTTCTGCTTTATTGCTTACATTTACTAATATTGGAAGAAATGTTTTTCCTGAAGCTCAAAAAGCAATAGTAAATATAGCATCTGCAATGAATTTAGGAGCAGTATCCTCAGAAGGGCTAAAGTCTGCTACAATATTAGTTGGCAAAGCTTTAAATGACCCTATTAAAGGCTTGAGTGCATTAACTAGAGTTGGTATACAATTTACAGAGCAGCAAAAAGAACAAATAAAAACATATTCTGAACTAGGACAAAATCAAGAGGCTCAAGAAGTTATACTTAAAGAGCTGACAACTCAATATGGTGATTTTGCAGAAGCTATTAGGAACACTCATGAAGGTAGGATGCAAGCTTTAAAATCTGCTATAGGTACTGTTTCAGAATCTTTGGGCAAAGCACTTGCACCTGCACTTGAAAATACTATAGAAAAATTAATTACCTTTGCTAAATGGATAGATGCTAGGAAAATAAAAGCTTTTGTTGCAGGTATAGGTGGAGCAGTATTGGCATATAAAGCTTATGGATTATGGCAAGATAAATTAAACAAGAAAAAAACTGTTGAGGCTGCACTAGAAGCTTTTCTTACAGTTCTCAGGCAAGGTGCAAAGAGGGCTGCTGTAACATTGGGAGCTGCAGCAGTAGCAGCTACTGTAGCTTATATATCATTACAAGAGAAACAGCTTGATAATTCAAAAGAAGAAAAAGATTTAATAGATAAGAAGAAAAAAGCCCAACTTGAGGCTGATAAAGCAAGGCTAACAGGAATATCAGAAGAATTAAAAGCTCAAAATAAATCTGTTGAATCTCTTCAAAAAAGATTAGCATTAATAAGAGCTAATAGCGAAGTAGAAAAATATGAAATTAATCAAAAAAGGCAATTAAATGATTTAGAAATAGAATTGGTAAATCTAATAGAGGATGAAACTAAGGCTAGAAAGTTAGCAAAAAATATTGAATCTTCTGAGGCAAGCTTACTTAAAAAACTAGAACTTTCTGCATCTATGAGCGAGGTAGAAAGATTTAGAATAGAGCAGGGAAGAGAATTAAGTGATTTAGAAATACAATATTTAGAATCATTAGAAGCTATAAACATAGCAAAACAAGAAGAAATAGAAAAAGAAAAACAATTAGCTAGACTTTTAAAAGAAAAAAACTATCAGCAAAAATTATCACATTCTGTAGGAGCCTCAACATTAAATCTTGAACAGCAAGTATCAAAGCTAATGAAAAAAAAGCAAGGTGCTTCAGACTTTGAAATACAAAGAATGGATTTAAAAATTAAAAAAACCCAAGCATTGCAAGCAAATGAAAAAGAAGTTTTAGAAATAGAGCAAAAAGCAAATCAGATGACAGGCCCAGCTCTTGATAAACAGCTTGAATTAGTTAACAAAAAAAATGCAGAAAAAGAATTAATACGAGAAATGTTTAATCTTAAATTAAATGCGATAGATATAGATGAAAAAGCATTGGAGCTTCAAAAAAAGAAAGCATATGAGCAAGAATTATTTAATATAGGGTTACAAATAGCTCAAGAAGGTTTAGGGGCTATAAAGGATAGTATTTCAGCTGAAAAGCAGATATTAGATGAAAAGATGCAACAAGATATTGACAGAGTTAAGCAATCAGGCGAATATCAAATGGCTGCTAAATATAATAACGAAGAAAAAATGCAACAATTAGAAAAAGCAGCAAGGAAAAAAACTTTAAAAGATAGACAAAGAGCATTTAAAGAAATGCAAGCAGTTTCAATATCTGAAATTATTATGAATACAGGTGTAGGTATTATGAGAGCATATAAAGATTATGATGCTGCATCAGCTACAGTTATATCTGCAATGTTATCAGCATTGGGTGTTGCTCAAATAGCAAGAGTTGCATCACAAGAAGGTCCTAAGTTTGCTAGAGGTGGAGATTTTATTACAAGTGGTCCTCAGACAATAACAGTTGGGGATAATCCTGGAGGTCGAGAAAGAGTACAGGTTACACCATTATCTTCTCCTAATTTCAATGGACCTAAAAATAACAGCAATATTAATATTACATTTGCAGGCAATGTTATGAGTAGAGATTTTATAGAAGATGAAGCAATACCACAAATTAAAGAAGCTATTAGGCGTGGTGCAGATATAGGGATTGGCTATTCTAAAAGTGGGATGATTGGAGATGTGAGAGATTAATGAATGTTCCTGTTAATATAATTTCTGATTTATCAAAAAAAGATATTCATATAAATATTAGAATAATTATTAGAGCTAAAAGCAATTCAGTTGATAGCCCAAACA
>Ga0209232_1000196_pt1 | contig 38218 bp, 55 predicted proteins | sample ETNvirenome_2_60_FD_184066 | JGI IMG/M metagenome (GOLD analysis project Ga0209232, IMG submission 184066) | Marine viral communities from the Pacific Ocean - ETNP_2_60 (SPAdes) (version 2) | ecosystem: Environmental > Aquatic > Marine > Oceanic | place: Pacific Ocean | collected 2013-06-22
CGACTGTTATCGGTCCTGCCATAACTACGTTTTCATCAGCCGAAATCGTAACAGTAGAATTTATAGTTTTAGGATTTCTTAAAACTCCACTTAGCGTTGAACTAACGTGTCCAGTAATACCATTGTCATCGGTTTTTACAGATGTAAGATCACCTTGATTAAGTGAACCAGTTCCTTGTCTTTTCATGCGTTCTCCAATACTGAAACTATGACTTCTGCTTTGTTTGATACAGAACAAGCACCATGTATTTCTGATGTATCTGTAATAACAATCTTTCCATCAACAAGATCAAGGTTTCCTCCTACTGGAATTGAAGTGCTTTTACAGATATGAATTTTGCTATTATCTGATGCAACAATAGCAATATCGACTGTGACTGTAGCCGTATGCACGTTTGCTATATTTAATCCTATAACAACGTGGCCTTTGTCAGTTGTTACTGCACTAAGGTCTGCACCAATTTGAGAAGATGTTCCATGGTTCCCAATTGATGTTTGTCCAAGTGCTGATTTTCTAGTTACAAATTTTGCCATAGACTACCCCAGAGCGATTGCGAAAACAATTGAGTTTGCTTGAGAAGCTGTTGCTGAATTAGCTGATTCTGTTGCTGATGTACTAGAATCATTAGCATATTTTTTAGCTGAGTATTCTGAATTGTCTACTGTTCCTGATGTATATGTTGCCCAATCTTTTGCAGAACCACCATTTGCCTGTCCTCTACGTTGTGTTCCTACTGCATATTCTTTTGCAGAGTATTCGCTTGTGTCAACAGAACTTACAGTTTCAGTTGCCCATTCTTTAGATGCACCAGCACTTGATGTATCGGTAACACCAGTACCTCCAATAGCCCATGCTTTCGATGAATAATCAGATCCAGTTACAACACCATCTATTTTATTAGAATAATTGCCTGCTAATGTTGCCGAAGCTGATGCACTTGTTGCACTTGCTTCTGCACTACTAGCAAATGTATCAGGGTCAAACGTAGATACACCAATGTCTCCATTTGTGTCAAATTTTAGTGCTTTAGAAATTCTATCAGCTTTTGCAACATTTAATGTGCCTGCTGTTTCAGCATTACTATCAAATCCTGTTGCACCTGTTAATGTAGAAGCAAATTTAAATGAATAGTCTTTGCCATCATCAAGCTGTTGTGCAGTTTGAGTGAGTTTGTCAAAACTTTGCTCAATTGTTTCAGCATCAATAGAAGCATTGTTCTGATAGTTTGTAATCTGTGTTAACGGTACATTTCTAGTTATAACAATAGTGTCGTTAGAAGTAGGAAATATAACAGTACTACTAACTGTAAACCCTGATTCAACCCAAGTTATAGATGCATTTGATCCTGATCCTGCATTTTGGACAGTATAATGAACATCTTTTACAAGATAACCTGATGAACCAGATGTAAAATCACCGCTAGATATAGGAGTTCCATTAGTGCTTGAACCTTTAGTCCAGTACACTTGTATGTGTGTAGCATCAATAATTACAAAATTGATAGAAAATGGACCTTGGCCTACAGGAGTACCACCTGAAGAATAAGATGATCCTGTTCCTGTAAAGCTATGTCGTGTTGTTGTAGATGTTACAGCCATATTACTGATACATGGTAGAAGGTCTGAATGTTTCTATATAATCTGTTTTTTGTAAATTTTCAACTGCTCTTTCCATTCTTTCAAGATAACCAGGATTTACTGCTTCTTGCATGTGGTATAAAAAACCATAATTTACAATAGGTTCCAAGTAAAAAAGATTAGCAAAAGGCAGGTTGTTTGATATTGCACCCCATGCTTTAGATGCTTCATTGTCACCTTGTATTAATCCTCTAAATACCTGTACTGCATCTTTCATCGTGCCACCAGTAGGACCAAATGCAAAGTCTATAATGTCGGAATTGTATTGTGTAAAGTTGCTGTAGATAAGATCACCAGCTAATCCAGGGATTCCTGATTGCATAAATGATTTAGCAACTATGCCAGCATCCATAGGATCAGGTGGTTCTTTACCTTGAGCTAAAGCTTTTGCTGATAATGAAGCGTAACCCAACACAATTGCAGGTGTCAAGTGCTGTAAAGTAGCACCAATTCCCATTTGTTTCATTCTAGGATACATTTGTCTAGCTATTGCTACACCAAAACTTCTAAAAAGCCAAAACTGTTCTAACAATGCAGATGGATATGATCCACGTTTAACTGTTCTCATCATCCAAGCTTTATCGTCTGCACCTACTTGTGGAACACCTAACCTAGATTCTTGTACAAAATAGATTTCTAGTTTTTTAGCAACTGCTTCAGCACGTTTACTACGTGACGATCTTCTTATTTTGTCAGGAGTTACATACTGCATCTTATTGCTAATAGCGTTATCAAGTGGATCTACATGATCTATATCGTACACGCCATGTTTGCTTATAACTTCCCAATCTTTGCTGTCAATACCATACATTTTTAATGCACGTTTTAAATCAGCATTCAATCCTGACCATGAAGACGTTGCATTACGTGCCAACCAATTAGATATATTACGTGCGTGTGCTTCACGACTAGCATTAGTCCACATGTTTAAACCATTCCAGAAAAACATAGAATCCGCTAACTTGGAAAATTTACCTGGAAATGAGTCAACAGGAATGTACCTTGATACTGTAGATCCTATAATTCCTTCTATTCCAATGCCTAGCATTGCAAACATATCTCTTTCAGATACAGGCATTGTGTCACGAACTACAGGAAACGTGCGTTTCATTTGTTTAAACACGTTGTAATAAGACTGTAAGAATCCTTGTCCTTGGTAGTTCAAGTTCATTGCTTGTAATAATACATCACTAAAACTGGCAAGCATCGCTTTACCCATTTTAGTAATAATATGAAAGTTTGTAGCCATTGCTGAAAACTTGGCAATAGTAGGATTTCCAACAATATGTGCTTGTCCGTTTATTTGATTGAATCTAGCAAGCAACGCATTTTCGTCATAGCCTTGTGTTACAAAGAAATCCAACGCTTCCATTTCACCAGGATCAAAAAACTTTCCTGGTGTTTGTCTTTCTAAATAAGCTGTTCTTAAATCACCAACAATTTTTTTATAAACCATTTCTGGATCTGTACCCATTCTTTGCATAAGTACAGTTCTATCACTTTGCATTTCTAGTCCTTGCAGTATTGCCTGCATAGGATCTTCATGCCCAAACAACTTATTGTATTCCAACCATTTATCTGCATTGCTAAAAACCAATGATCTTTGCTGTGACATGACTTCACTTAAACTAAAGTTTTCACTCATGCCATCTGGATCAGTAGTTATGTGGTCAAATATATCTCCTAACACATCTTCAGTATTTGCGTGAGGATTAATCATTTGTTCTTGGTCAATCATCCTCGACACTACACGAACCCAATTTGCTTTAGCATCTTCAAACGTAGGACCGTATTGAAGCATCTTTGTTTTATCGTGATACTGCGTAGTAACATGCTTTTCGTTGTAAGCAATTGAAGCACCTGCAAGATTAGCTTCTTTGACTACACGTTCTTTTTCTTTGGCAATATGCTTTGCTAGTTTATGTGCATAAGTGTTTCCAGTTTTTTGCTGTCCATTGTATGGATACAACTCACGTACAACCATTTTACCAAAAGATTCATCACGCAGTAATTTGTGTGCTTGTGTTCTTGTAAGTCCTGATTCACGCATCCAATTGACTTCGATCCTACCCATAACACCTGCAATCCTAGACATTTGTGCAGATGCAACAGAGTTCAATGTTCTGCCTTCATGGGTAGATCCTGTCATATATGACATAAATCTTTTAAAAGCTGACATTGGTTCTGTAGTATCACCTTGATCAAATATGAAATTACGGATGTTTTCGTAAGCAGACATGTTTAGTGCATCTGCGTTAGCTCTTTGCATAGCAGTAAAGTCAGCCATTGCACGAACACGCATTGCACGATCCTGTATTCTTTCAGGACTTACACCACGCTTTAAATCAGTAAGAAGCTTTTGTGCATCTTTTTGTGACATTCCATGCCTTTGCACCAGCATAGATTCACATATATTAAACTCAGCCATTCTTAATTATACAGTTTGACGCATCTACAATGCGTTGACCTACTTTGTTCACGGTTTCTGTAATTGTCTTGCTGGCTTGACCAATTTCGTCAATCGATCTTTTAACCACATCAGAAACTTCAGCAAACTCTCCGATGCTTTCTCGTATTCTATCTTGAATGCTTTCTGCAACAACATTAGCTGATTCATTGTATGCCCATTGGTTATTGGTATCGACATATTCCCATGACACTCCATCTGCTTCAGTAAGAGTATCCGTAATAATTACACCACCAGATTCTTCAATACGTTCTATTTGTATCCTAGAATCTCCCATTTCTGACAGTATAACTTCGCCTCCATCACTTGGTATTAGATCATTTACCATTGAATCTTTGATAAATAATCCTTTGTAACCCATAGCGTTAGCAGTCTCTAATGACTCTGTAAGTATATTATCTGTATTGTCAGCAGAGTTAACTGTAAGGCTATCTACGTTTAAGTAATTGTCGTCTAGCACTCTTACAACAGCATTGGAATATACAGTACCATTAGGAGTATTCATTACTGTGTCAGGAGCGTTATTGTAATTTATGCCTTTCAATGGATGTGGTGCTAAATTTAATGACTCACCAGCTTCTAGCTGTTCCATTCCCATAGCTATACGCTCTGCATGTCTTTCAGCAGAAACTTTAGCCAACTTAGCTCTAACAGTTTTGAATCCAGTTATTCCAAGACCTATTCCTGCACCTATGGCTAAATCCATCATAACCATCTTAGCATCATGTTCTTCTTGGAATTTAGACCTTTTATCAGATATTGCAATGTTGGCAATACCTGCACCAATCATAGGATCTGCAATGTCTGTCAATGTTCTGCTTAATGCAGATTGTGGTGTGCGAGTTCTTTTAAACGCTTGAGATGCTGTTTTAATGTTTTTTAACAAACCTGCACCTTTAACTAAACGCTGTGACACACCTAAAAATGGAATAAAATTTAAAGGATCAGGCAAAGCACCTACCAACATACCACCAAACATAGTTGCGCCTTTGCCAGAAAATAAACTTACGTTTTGTGTCAACTGTGCATAATGCATATTCCGATCATGGTTTTCTGCAAGCACTTCTAATTGACCTTCAGTTATACCTTCAAAGTAATCAATGCCTTGTCTGTAATTAGGATGCTCTTTAAAAGTTTCTTGTGCTATTACATTACCTTGTGACTCTGTATCAAACCTAACTTCATCTACCAATTCCTGCCACCACATAGTCCTAAGTCCATACATCATAGACTCAGAAAACAGCATACTGTTGCTTGGTACGTAACTCTGTATTATGGAGTTAAGGTACTGTGGATCTTGTGCTGTAAGTGGACTAACAATCATTAATTAGGATCTTGTCTGTATTTTTTAGGCACTTTATTTTTGTCGCCACTTCTGTTCATAGCGTTGATAACACTACTTGCATATTGACCAAACATTGCATTTTTGGATTTTAACGTATCCCACCAATCTTTTTCTTGTAAAAAATATTTCTGCATTTCAGATTCAAGTATTGCATCAAATTCTTCTGGCGGTGTTTTAGAAGACACTTTGGTTAGCAAATCTTTTAAGACTTCATATTCTATAGCACCTATTTCTGTTCTTTGATCTAGTGCAGATAGAAACCAATTCCATTCACCGCTAAAATCACCAAACTGTCGCATGTCGCTTAAATTGACAGGACTTCTATTAAGGCTCATAAAACTATTGGCACTATCATAAAACATATTGTCAACCCACGATCTGTTTAAAACTACTTGATCAGGGTTGTTTTCTAGTGCATCTTCAAAATCTCTAATAATATCAACAAGTTTTTCATATCTGTTTTTGTTATATATATCCATAACTCGTCTAGGATCGCCTGGATCTTTTTTCCTAAACCAATTTTCAACTTCACTTAACATGGCAAATTTATATTTTCTTTCCATCCAATCGCCAAATTCTGTCCATGTTATTAAAGTGCTGGGATCTTCTGCGCCTACTGCTGAATTTTCACTACCAAAAAAATAAGACAAACCAGCACCAGTTCCAGAAACATCTACATACACATTTACATTTCCATCATCTTCTTTGATTTTGCTTTTAATGTAATCTTTGTATTCAACTCCATGCTTATGCCATGCATTTATAAAATACTCAATGTCTGTGCTTGTTAAATCTGATGCAAACTGAAAAGGAATATTTTTGGGTATTAATCTTTTAAGACCTGGCATTCCAGGTATATTGACTAGCCAATTTGTGCCTAAATACAGATCATCAATTAATCCTTGGCTATCTGGTGTAGCGTTAAAGCCTATTGCTTTAGACAAAGCATACTTAGCAACAAAGTTTTTATGTGATGCATTTATTGATTCACCTGAGTCTACCGATCCCATCTCATAACCTTCTAACAACTTAAATGCAGGTGATACTAACATCCATGCATCTTGACTAGATTTTTGTATTTCACTCAAATCCAAACCTAAATCAGTAGCTTCTTTTTCTAGCAACGCAATATTTTTGGCATAAGCGTTTCTCATTACTGGTACTGAACTTTCACTTAAAGAAGGAACAGGCAACTGTACACTTAGGTTTCTTGTGTTTTCTGGATCATATACAGGTATGCCGTGCTTGTTGTTTCTTGTAACAGTTTCAAAAGGTATAAGGCTTTTACCTCCTGGCATTGCTCTTTGTGCGAAAAAATCATCTTCATAAGTCAACAAACCAAGTTGCCTACCTACTCTAACTTGTTCAGAATACATAGCCCAACCTGATCCTGGCACTTCTTTATCTTCTAAATACATTTTAAAAAAATTTGCTTTTTCAAAAGGATCTAAGCCTTTTAAATATGCATGCAACTGCGGATCATTACCTATAAGATTTCGTCCCTGTATTCTTTTCATGATCCTTTTAGGTGTTTTATAACAGATCTTTTATGAATTTCTTCCATTGAACCACCATCTTTTTTTTCTACTTCTCTTTGCAAATCAAGTGATGTTGGGCCTGTATCTGTCTGATTTAATATACTATTATATATTTCAGAATAGATTTTATTAAGTAACCTGTTATGCAAACTGTTTGCAATTGATTTTAAAGATTGCTCGTCGTTTGAGTTTTTCAGAAAAGGTATATCAACAAGTTTTTGTTTTAAAGCTTCACGCCTTTTTCTTAATTCTGATGCTTGTTCTTTTTTTATATATTTACCATTACTTAAATCTGTATAAAAAGAATGTACTTCTTTTAAAGATTCATGAACAGCTTCTACTTGGCTTTTTAAATCATTTACACGTTCATCATTTATTTTCCAAACATCGTAAGCTGTACTATTTTCATTAAGCCAAGGCAATTCTGGATTATCAAATCTTGACTCTATAGACAGTTCAGAAAAACCATCGTTATCTCCAAAAACCAAACGCCATTCTTCAACCATTTGCTGTACAGAGTTGTACAAAGTCGATTTGTTTTTTTCAAATGACCCTGCAACCCAATTTGATTGATCTTCTTTTAGCCTGTCATTTCCGTATTTTTGAAGTTTTGTAAGTACATCTTTTGGATTTAAAAACGTAAGCTGTAACTCGTTTAGTTTGTTTTCTATTTGTCGTACATGATCTTTTTCTGTCAACGGCACACGTACACGTATTTCTTTTTCAACAGGCCAAGTTGCTTCTCCTGCAAAATTTGCTTTAATTAAATCTCTATCTTCCTCTGTTTCTGCTGATGCCATTAATTGATCTAAATTTCCAAGCGTTCCTATTCCTTTACCTTTTGGAACTGTTTTCATTTCGTATGAGTAACCAGATGCAGGAACCATAGAAAAACCATTAGGTTTACCTTTATCTTTTCCACTTTTAATTCTTGTCCAATTGTAAGTTGTGTTAAAAAGCTTTGTAGCTTCTAGTGGATCTTCTGCAAACATTTGAAACAACGTAGCTTCTTGTATAGCTTTTTCAGGAGAATATGCGCCTGCTCCAACAGACTGATTGATATTTAGCAAATCAGTAATGCTAAAATGCTGAAAGAATTGTTTTGATGCAGGATCTTGATCTGTTTTTTTACCAGGAAGTTTAGATTTTAAAGCATTACCAAACATTTGCAGATATTTGGCTTTATCTTCGTTGGTGCTACCTGCTCTAGTTAAATTTAATGCAACCGCAGTCCAAGCTTCTTTTCTCCATCTACGTTTAAATTCTAAAGCTTTTCCGTAAGTAATAGATCCGTTGTTTTGTTTTGCATCTATTAAATTGTCAACATTTTCTATTTGGCTAAAATCTCCATTTTTAATTAAAACGTCTAACGCTTGTTGACCATCCATCATCAAATTAGCCAACACTTCGTCATTTATATTTCTAACAATAGACTTTTCAGCATCGGCAAATGTCTGTGCTAGTGCGCTTTTAGTTTGTATTTCTATAAGATCAGTTAATCTTTTGTCGCCTTCAGGGTTGTACTTTTCTTGTAAGTTATGTACAATAGCAGACTCCATTGCAGTTTTATCATCTGCAAAACCTTCATAAGTGTGAAAACCCTTTTCACCTGGATCAACGCTATGACCTTGGACTTCAAATTGTTTATTCTGACCATAACCCTGAAGTATTGTATTAGCATCGCCAAGTATATCATTAGATGCTTTTTTTAGGGCTATGCTTCTTTCATCTTCTTTTATTTGAGCTTTAGCATTAACAAAACTTGCATACGCATCTACAGACAAATCAATAGCCTTCATTTGCTCGTCTATAATTGCGTTTTTTATTCTCATGTCATCACTAAAGTCATCAACTATAGGCTTTGGTGACGTAGATATGCCTCCAGGATTTTGTACTTGCTGTCTAAAAAATGGATTAAGCACAGACATTAGTTAGGCCTTCCTGTAACATTTTGATATGGACTTGAACTTGATGTGCCAGGATATGCCGTATTATAAGCATTAGCCATTCCCATTCCTTGACTAAAACCACTAGCTCCAGCTGTTAACATAGAAGTAAAAACTCTTTCATTTCTTTGACTATGCGTTCTATGTATTTGATCTTGCAAACCTTCAGCCTGTGCGTGTAAACCATCATATTGTCTTTGGCCTTCATCTCTTAAATTATTTGTCTGCGTAGTAACTTTATAAGAATGCATGTCTATATTGGCTTTGTTTTCTGCTTGCTGACTGAGTATTACATTGTAAGGCGTACCACTTCCTAAAGATGCACCACGACTTGCTGATACTGCTTTCTTTTGTGACGTTTTAAATTTTTGTATTCTGTCTATGCGTGTTTGTTCATAATCGCCAAACAATTGAGCTTGTATAGCTTTTCTATGAAACTGGCCTTTAATTTCTCTGCCTTGTTTGCGTAAAGCATCACGCTTACGCTCCATTGCATAAACTTCATTGTCAATTTGTCTGTTTGTTCCAAAACCACTAACAAGACCTTTAACCGCCATTGCAGTTAAAGCAATAGTCATCGGTTCCATTAGTCCCTATTCGTAAAAAGAGTCCAATCACCACCATCAGAACCAGGATGTACATCACATCTATTCTGCAACAAAGAATAAAATGCTGATTCTGGTTCACATGGCATAATGTATTTAGGCGTACCTTGTTGCCTCATTAACGTATCCATTCCTTGAAATACAAGCTTAGAATCCCTAACACGCATCTTTTGTGTATGCATCCACCAGTATGATGTTGGACTCCATGTAGAAAATGCTCCTACTATTTCGCCATTTCTCATAACAACATGAGTAGGCAAAAACGGATGTCTGTTACCATCATTATAAGCTTCTTGATACACTTGTGTCCTTAGTTCTTCTGTATCAATTGGAAATATTTGTATGTCAGTTATCATTTGTTTCAAAGTCTACTTCATACGCAAGTAGATTCATAGGCATTGGGTCTGCCTGCTGTATTATAAATTGACCATCTGTAAAACCTTGAGTCCTTGGTACAAGTTCTTTTGTTTCAGATGCTAAGAAAGGTGCTTCACCATATTCATTTGCAATAGTTCTAGTTACAAGTTCTGTCAATCTTGATTCATCAAAAATGTTACTTTCATCTGTTGCAAATACAGCAAACTTAAAATTTGGTGTTTTGTGTATTTTTACAAATACTCTGTGTATTCGTTTTTTGTTACCTATACGTATTCTGCCACCTGGACCTACTGATATAGGTAAAGTTATAAGTTTAGACGTAAATCTTTTACCTGCAATAATTGTAGTAGCAGATGTAATGCTAGTTGTTAGTTGACCACTATTGTTAACTACCTGATCATTTAAAACAGATCCATCAGACAATATTCCTACAGTCTCACCTTCTAAATGATCTAATTCTCCAGAAGCAACATTAGTTCCTGAATGAGTAACATGCCCATCAAGATACTTAGAATCAGAAATAGTTTCTGTAGTCATCCAATCTTCCATGACTTCTACTGACTCTATAATTCTGTGAGAATTACTACTGTCGGCAACAGGTATAGTTCTTCGTACTAGCATCCACAATTGGTCACGTGTTGATGATGGTATAGTACACATATCTAAAACAACTGCATGACTTTTATCAGATGCCAAATTACCAGTAGGATCACCCCCTCTCGTATTTGTATAACTGTAATCACCACCAATTTTGTGCTGATGCCAAGCTATAGTTTCTTGTTGAGGTATGTAAGTAAGACCAACTAACGTGCCATCTTTAAGTCTAAACCAGCTCAGAAAATTAGGAATGTCTGTTTCTACAACTTGAACTGCCTGATTTAACAATATGTCTGTAGCTCTAAACGTCATATCCGCAGAAGTTGCAGACGATGATATGTCTCCGTATGTAATCAAACGTATCTTTTTACCAGTACCCTGAATAAACAGTATGTTGTTGTCGTATGGTATTGCGTTAGAATTTGTTTGTGCAGGCTGTGTGCTTTCTCGTTTGATAGTAAAGTTAAACGGAGTAATCGTTAAATCTTGTTCAGAACCATATACTGCATAAATACCACCAGTTGATCCTGCTACTAATTTTTGCTGTGCTATCAACCATTGGATTTCATCAATAGTTCCTGAATCAAATGTAAATGTCATACCATTTGTAGCAAGAATCTGATCTCCAATAATAGATGCACCAGTTGCAGTTGATTGACCTGTAGCAGATCCCAACTGTTCTGATGGCGCAAAATTCTCAAAATCGCCAGTATTAGAAAACCATACAGTTTGTGGGCTACGTGTGTTTCTAGCAAATACCATACGCTGTTGAAATATAGCTACATGGTGTGGATATTGATCTTCATACCATTCACCAAATTTCCAGCTAGTAATACCATTTAAATCGTCAACAACAGGACAATCTACTTTAAGGGTTAAGACTGCTGTGTTTTGACCTGTAGAGCTAGATATAGTTCCTAATGTACCCCAAACCCAAAATATTTGACCTTTCTTTAAAAGAGAAATCCTAAACTGCCTGCCTACGTATGCTGATTTAAAAATATTGACAGCACTACCATCTTTATCTTTTGCAGTAAGAGTAAGAGTAGTATTTTTGGCAAAATACTGTGCAAACACTTTATGTTTTTTTGCACCTTCTGCTGTGATTTTTGCAGGACTTCCTGTTGTGCTAAATTCAGAAATGTCTTCTGTTGCTGAAGTTGCTATTTGAAATGTATTTGCTGTTGGGTTCCTTACAATCCAATTTCCATCTCTTGGTACGTAAGATGTGCCAGAACCATTGCCTCCAGACAATGTTATTTTCATGCCTTCCTGCAAACCATGATTCTTTACTTGAAAAAATGACAAAGAAGCTATATTTCCTGCATAATCTAGATAAGCACCATTTTTAGCAAATTGTTGTGTTTCTCCACCAAAATTTTCATTAATAAATGCTTTACCATTTGATGCTGAATGAGTTGTAACCGCAGTTCCACCACTTATGGTTAATACCGTATCAGATGTTCCTGCTAAAGAGTCTTCTTGTTGTCCTAAATATGGCCCATCTTTATAAGGGAAGTCGTCTAAAGTCCAAATGTATCCATCACTTGTTCTCCATGTTCCATCATCTGTGCCAAATGACCTAGATAGTTTATATGGTGGAACTTTAGGGCTTACCAAAAAAAGAATGTCGGCAGACTGAACAAACTGTAAGTTATCTAACTTTTCATTTGAATTATAAGGACTACCAGTAATTCTCAAATGATTTGTTTGTGTAATACCGCCATTTGTTTCTCCACCTAAAGTAGCACCAGATTTATAATATTTTATATATGCAACGTGAAATTTTATATCTGATCCATTGCTACCAAAAGTTGTTGCAGTTCCAACTGTTTCCGTAGATATGCTTGTTGCAACTTTAAAAGTATTTGCTGTTTCATCTCTTACATAATAATCAGTATCAGCAGTTATCCCATTTGTGCCTCCTGAATTGTCAGGCAATGATGTTGCTGTAAATCTTATTATATCTCCATTAGTCAAACCATGAGCTGTAGCTGTAAAAACATTGCTAGTATTATTTGCAGTAACAGATGTTTCACTATTACCAAATTCAAGGACATAGTTGTTTGCACTTTCATGTCCAAAGACAAATGGCACTAACCGAACAGTCTTGTTTTCGTTGCCTAACGAACTGTTTCCATCAGTACGTGATACAAATTTTGTTCCTGGTCTACGTGTAAGACTACCTGTAGGTCGAACTACTAAGTTTTCAATAGTAGCTGAAGAGGATAAGTATAACTCGTCAGTTGCGTTGCCGTGACGTTGCTCTGCAATCTGACCACCAAACCAGTTGGTTTGAGTGAATGTTTCTCGCATTAAGAGACACCACTAGCCGTAGTAGAAGAAAAAGGCTTGAACCAACCAGATGAGTATCTAGTCCTAGAATCAATCCATTCGTTAGACTCAATAACATCAGCAGTTCCTTCCTGTCCGTTTATGCTCCTAGCTTCTGACAATAATGTTTGGTACTTGCCTAACATTAAATCTCTAAGCTGGGATTGACCTGTTAGATCCATAGCCACTTCACCTGCTAAAGCCATTCCACATGCATGTACTAAAAGCGGATCAAATAACTCTAACGTGTTTGTATCGTTGTCGTGACTTTGATTGCCTATGTATTTTTTAATGTAACGTATGTTTGCTGTAGAAGAGTTGCTAATAAGTGCTTTTATGTCTTGTCCACTTGACGTAACAATTTCTATTTTCCACTTATAATCAAATTCTTCTTCTTCTTTTAAAGACAAAACACGCAAAGAATCTACAGGCAGACTGTAAGCATAGTCGTATGCAAATACAGGAGTTACAGCTAACCTTGGGCAATTGTATCTTTTTGTCATACAGTTCCAAGGATGCGCTCGTAATACAGAGTTTATAACATCTGTAAGCCTGTCTTTAACTGCAAATGCTTGTGCATTGTTGTCAGTAAATGCAGATATTGTCTTATCGCCTAAGTTGTTAAGTGCAATGTTAGCAATCTGTACAGCAGTATTAGACATGTTTAAGCAGTTTTAGTAATTAAAGACTTTTTCTTTTTGTTTTTATTACGTGCAGAAATGTTTTTACCTTTAGCTCTTGCATCAGCTTTAGATGTTGCACCCCAAGCACGTAAAGATAAAAGCAAACGTGTAGGCTTGCCATCTTTAAATTCAGGGCCAGCCATGTTGCCCATCCTAGAAAGAAAACTAGCTCTACGTGGATTGTCTCCACTTTTTACAGGTGCTTTAAGATCACTACCTGGATTTTCACGTTCATAAGATTTCCTGCCAGCTTCATTTAGTCCACCTTTAGGATTCTTACCTGATTTATTCTGCCAATCAGCCATTTCTTATTTATGTGTGGTGGGGGCCGAAGCCCCCGATGAGGATCAATCTACAGTATAGAAAATTGCAGTTTTGATTGTGCCAGTTGCATGTGCGCCATCAATATCAATGATAATGCTGGTTCCATTTTTATCAACACACTCAAATCCTGTGTTATCTATACTTTGTGCTGTGTGACTATCCCAAGCAGTATTAAATACTTTTTTAGCAGTATTCATTGCAGTTGCTCCAGAAAAAGCAACTAAATCTTGGGATACAGAAGCATCTGTGTCGCTGTTTGTGTGAGCATCATACCCAGCACTTAAAGTAACACTACTACCTAAAGCATCTGCTTGAACCATAATATTCCAGATTCTTGCACCTTTAGGCAATGTTCCAATAACAACAACAGTACCATTAGCACCTGTGTTATCAGTAGAAGTGTTACCATCTGCTTCGTATGTGTCATACATAACACGAAGTCGTCCACCCTGTTCCGCAACATTAGACATGATTCTCGGATTAGTGATGGATTCAACACTTTTTCGCTTATTAACAGCGTAAGTTGTAGCCATATTCGATCTCCTTTCTTAATTATTGAAGGCAGGAAATCTGTACGACTCGCTTTTCTTCCAAGCGAGTTGCACCCAATGTCATCCTGTAATAGATGTATTGGCTGAAACGCTTGTCGGGTCGTTCAGAAATTCTAGCTACGATGTCTTCCCAAATGCAGAGGCCAATTCCTCGTCTGTGAAAAGCAACACAATGATCAGGATCACCACCAGATTCCTGTGCAGTAGGATCATAGGTAAATGAACCAGATGTATGTGTTCCCCCTTTTCTGGGAATCAATTCAGTTCGGATGATGTTAAATCCCATGTATTGGGTCAAATCACCTGCAACCAATGCACGGACTTCATTGAAGTCAGCACTATTGACTTTAGTAGATTTCAGCAAATTACTTAACTGTGCAGAGTTGACAATTAAGAACAAGTTGCTGTTCCCATTTACATCGTAATCATCAGCATCATTTGCACCAAGGATTTTACGTGCATGTATTAATTTACCTACAGTCAATCCATAGTTACCTGCTGAGTTTCCGTCAACGTCAAAACTAATGTCGTTGATAGCCACTTTTTGACCAGCAGGTAGTGCAACAGCAGTATTTGCAGAAGAAGTGCCATCAGAAGCATCTCCGTATGCATTTCCTACTAATGCGCTAATAATGGTTTCATCCATTGCCCTACCTAATGCCATAGATGCGTTTGCACTATATGCAGATGCAGGGTCAATTAGCATCCTGAGTTTGTCAGGATTATCTATCATATCACCCCAATCAAAATCAGAAGGAGTTACTTTCCTTCGATCATGTGGTGTGTTTAACAATGGTGAATCAGCATGACGAGATGTAACTCTCTGAGCCGCGACTGATTCAATACGATCCATGAAGACTTCTTCACCGACCTTTCCTGTTTCTAATGTGACAGAATTCCGTAGCCTACTTCCCATTTGTTGAACGAGAAGTTGGACATTTGCGGAAAACTGCTTCACAAAAGAAGTAGTTACGTGTACTGACATAGTTCCGCTTTGATTATATGTTTAAGTTGCTACGGATTATCCTATTGGGTCCGAATCACCCTATATATTCATGCAGTTTTGTCATTTCTCTAACCGCATCAGCATGACCTGGATTATATTGATCCAAATATGCGTTACGAAAGTTAGGATCTGACATTTTAGCATCAATACTTTGTTGGGCTTGTGCAGGGTTCATACCCCCAAGAATAGGTGTGCTAGAACCTGGAAGAACTGAATCTTCCTGTAATAGTTCACCTACTCGACTGAACACTTTCAGGATTTCTGGGTGGTTGCCCAATCCTGTTTGTTCCATGATTTCTACTGCTTCAGGAGTAGCAAAATTCATGAACGCTCGTCTGGCTAATTCTACGTTTTTGTCAAAATCACCACCCCACTCTTTTTGTAGGGCTTGTGTGTTTTCAACTTCAAACTGATCAAATGCTTCTGACTCTGATTCTTCTTGTCCAGCAATAGAATCCATATAAGCATTGAACAAAGTATTAGCCTGATCATTGTTTAAACCAATTTCATGTGCTAGTTGCCTAAAGTTTTCCGTACTTTCAGGAGCATAATCACTCATATCATAATGCTCATGAGTTTCAGGTCTACCTAAAGCATTGTAGACATCATCCATTGGTTCTCCTGCTCCTGGCAACCGAAGTAGCTGTTCAGCAGGAACACCCATCTTTTTTACAAGATGAGTATACGACTTAGCCAACTTGTCTACAGAATCAAAATTCTGTAGGGATGGTTCGTGCGCTAATCCGTCAGGTAAATTCTGCGGATCAAAATGTAAGTTTGGTGAATTGTAATCACCACCACTAATAATAGAAGACGGACTTACGGGTTCTGATCCTGATTCGTAAGAACCAGCTTCAGAAGTTGTCGAAGTCGCTACTGCTTCCTCGCTCATAACTATCCTTCATACGTTGCTGTATCTTATTAACATCTAAAGATACATAGTTTAAAATTGCTAAAATAACAGACCTACGACCTTCATTAAAAGCACTTTCATAAGGATCGCTTGTCTGTGTGCTAGTAAAAAAATAATTTGACTTCATCAAATCGTCAAGAACTTCTTGTCCTGCATCAGTAGAAAAAATTTCTTTGTACGTAGCCCTTCTACGTTTTTCTTTATTATTAAGCACCTGCTATTGTAGCTGATGCTTGCGCTCGTTTAGCTTCTGCGCTTGCTGATGTTTCATCAATTCCTGCTACTATTTGCCCTTGTTGCAGTTGTGCCATCATCATTTGTTGTTGCTGTTCTGCTTCTTGTTCAGCATTAAACTGTGCTTCATCTTTTATAACAGATGGTGGTGTTCTCAGGATTTCAGCCCCAAGTTCTGCAATTCTTGAAATATTAAGTCTGCGTAATACAGTTGGATCTATTTGTGCCATTGGTGCAAGAAACTGCACTAATTGCGATATGCTGTTTAACTCGTATCCACGCATTGCAATAGAAATAGGATTTCTGTATTCAATCTTAAATTCTTTTTGCTCTAACAATATGTCAGGTGGTTGTGGCAACATATTGTTCTGCATCATAATATTGACAGTTCTTTCTATCATTGGTCCTAACAACTCTATTTCTTGCCTTGATACCAAAGGACCAAGGATTTGCATTCTATCTCTTTGTCTAGCTTGTATTTCCGTTGCTGTAAACCTCAAAACATCGCCATCTTGTGCTGTAGGTCCAGGCAATTCCATCATGTCTAAATAAAATGCTTTCTCTATAGATTGCCTTACCTGTCCCATTTTGTTTTCCGCATAATCCAATCTTTGCATTGCTGGCAAAGGAAATATGCGTTCGTCTTTACTTAAACCAGTTCTATAGTAGTTCAAGCCTCCTGGCGTTGTCCTTACAGGGTTTATAAAACCATCATCAGGAACCATCAATGGTGGATCTACCATCTTTTGTAATGCTTTAAGATAAGTTTTCTCCATCTCATTAAGCATCTTAACATCAGCAAGAGCTTCGCCTCCTGGCCCCCTGCCGTATGTTTCTAAAGAGTTTCTTTCCCATCTACTACACACAAATGGAAACTCATTAAAGCCACCAATACTCAAAACTTCCTTTTCATCTGGCATAAAATACACGCTAGTAAAAGGGAACCTGTTTTGCGGTGGATCTTTAAATGTGTGTGTAGGTTTGACTACATGACAACATGCAAACTTATCGTATATTGAATTTTTTTCTTTAGCTTTTTGCACTTTTTCAGGAACTTGATCACCCCAAGTTTCTAAAAGCTCTTTTGCTGTGTGTTCATATACACGATAAATAGTGTCAACCCTTCCTAATTCATTTTTTGCTAAATAACAATCATACAAAGGAAATGTCATAAAATGCGGTCCTTCTGCTGGAACGTCTTTTATGTACATAACACCTGTACCAAATGCACCAAGATCCAAAAGATACTCGTGCATACTAGGATGGAAATTATTGTGTGGCCTGTTGAATGCTTCAATTACATGTCGAGTACATTCTTCAAGCCACAATTTGACATCTTGATCTTGACTTAAAATCGAATCTTTTAGAGTTATTTCAAACCAATGCTGTGAAGAAGGTGTAAGCAAATTGTGCATTCCAGAACTAAATCTAGTTAATGCACGCAATGGCGTAGAGTCAAATACTTTGTCTCGTCTTCTTTCACCAACAGTTCTTAAGCCAACAAAGTCTCCACGATTGGGCGACATTAAGTCTCCAATGCTTTGCCATTGTTCTTCCCAATTTCTTCTGTTGTTTTTTACAGAAGCTAACTCTTTATTCAAAGATTCAAATAAAGATGTCTTTAAATTGTCCATTAGCCTTTAGTCAAGTAGGTCTGTCTTCGTCCCATACCTGCTTTTTTCATTTGAAGCTTTGATGCTCCCATTCTAGCTAGTCCACCTGAAGCTGGTCCCATAACTCCACCACCTCCACCAGCACTGCCACCACCTTTACCAATGTTACCAATATTTTTTATTTGGTTAATGTTGTGCAGAATTCCTTGACCTAACGTGCTTGCACCTTTACCTATTTCACCAAGATTGTGGCTTATGCCTTCATTAATAAAATCTAAGTTTGGAGTAGGGATATTAGGAGTTGGAAGTGTAGGAATATTAGGTGTCATTTCTGTAACTTTACCTAAAGCATCCATACCTTGAGTTAATCCACCTGTTACTTCTCCACCCACTTTGCTAACTCCTTTTGCTACTGGATCTAACACTTTTTGTATAGGATTACCGCCTCCACCACCAAAACAGATGTTTTTAGATTTAGGAAATTGTTCGCAATCCCATGGTCTTAAGTGATTTAAAATATCAATGTGTTCCATGTTACCTTATTGCTGATATTGGTTTAAAAGGTTCACTTCTATTGTCTGCTACACCATAGAAATTGTATTCATGATCCAGAGATCCGTATGCATGGTCAACTCTTTTCTTATCTACACCAACTGAAGCATAACGTAAAGACATAACTGCATATCTAGTCGCAGACATAATATCATCACGTTCTTTTATAATTTTTCCATCTTTACGATGATACATTCTCATTTCCGCAAACCAATCCGATAAGTGGTCAAATACTTTAAGCCTGCCTGACTGCATTCTTTGAAGCATTTCCATAATTCCAGGCTCCACGCTATTACCACCATCGGGATTAGAAAAATGACTGCCAAGCATATTAACGCCAAGTTTCCTGTATAGTTTAGAAAGCGGTTCCCCAGATCCTTTATCATGTTGCATCCCATCATGAGGCCAAACACAAGGTATCTTATCACCTCTTGTTTTGATTGCATGAGCGTGTGTAACAGGCGTTTCAGCACGTACAGAATAAATGTCGTACACGTATGCAGTATCAGAGTCACGATCCCAAGCAACCCAAACACAAGCAAACGGATGATCCCAACCAAAGTCGATGGCACATATTTTAGGCCAATACTTTGAAAGTGAAAATGCAGGAACTTTGATAGCTTCCTCGTCAACAGGAAATACCAATCCTGAACCAAGTACAGGAATCCCCTTTGATCGCATTTGTCTTTCATGCGGAGGAAGTGCTGATAGTATTTCTTGCTTTGCTTCTTCATCAAGGTGTGGCGCATCATCCCAGCTTGCATGGTATAACTGTTGTCCTGGTTTTAAATCGTTCATAAATTGGGCGACTACGTTGGTCATGCCTTTTTCGGGCGTAAATGTCATAAATATAAGACCTCTGGTTTTTAACGTAGCACGTAAACCCTGTGAATAAATATCCTGTGGTGGTTCTTCGTCTAACCATACTATATCTACAGCTTTGCCCATCCATTGTTCTTTGCCTTGTTCGTAAGACTTAAACCAAAGCTTAGAATTACGACCAGACTTATGGCGTACTGTGATTGCGCTAATACCATTAGGAATACCAGGCATTCGATCTGTTTGCAGGATTCTATCTTTAGGAATCATGCCTTTACCCCAATCTTCTGGATCTCCTGGTTCTCCTAATAGCTCTGCTTGCACAATGTCTCTAGTATTGGCAGTTGTATTGCCAGCAACCCATGCTTTTATGGGTCTGTCAAAACGATGTCCTTGCCAATCGTTTGGATACTCGCCTAATAGGTGAATTGCCACTTCAGAAGCACCACAATAGGTTTTGCCTACCTTGTTGGCCGCCATGAGAAGCCTTTGTCTAGCAAATTTGCCTGTCATGTCTTTGGCTTTGTGGAATTCTACCTGATAGCCGTATGGTTCGTAAAAAAAGATCCTATTTGTAGACTTTTGTATGTCGATCTTAGAAAGAATCTCTACAGTTTTTTCTAGGCTCATAAAAGTTTGATGTGGTCGTTGATTCCTAGTTTGTTGCCTGTAAGATTCTTAGTTGGCTGTCCTCCACCTCTACTTGGTCCACCAATAGGAACCCCTGTGCCTTTTTTACCAAATTCTTCAAGAGCTTGACTAAACTTTTTCCAGATTGCACCTATAGATTTCTTGGAATGCTTAACACCTGTGTCTGCTTCTAGTTTTTTCTGTAGTCCTTTTTTACCTTCTTTTTTGGCAACATCCATCAACTCTTTTTCGTACTTTGTTTCTGCTACTCCAGCAGGATTAGTTAAGTCTGCCCTTTTTAACATATCACCTTGCTTAGAAGGTGCATTGGAAGGAGTTTGAGTTGTACTAGGATATTGCTGTTCTGGAGATTTTACTAAATTCTTGGGGGCCTGTTGGGGGCCTAAGCCTGCGGTTTTCGTTGTTGTTGCCTCTCTTTGAAACTGTTGCGCTCTCATGTCACGCTTCCGTTGCTCTGGAAGTGTATCTATGTTTTTAGCAGGTACAGTTCCTTTGCCAAGGTTTACACGTTTTGCAGTTCCCTTAAATCCTGTATTCCTTTCTGCAATTCCCTGCATACGTTTGATTTCAGGATCATTCTTAATGTTGTCAGGTTCATTTTTAAGTTCATCTAACCAAACACGGAATTGCTCGTTGCCTCTGGCACGATTAACTTGTCCTGCTTTGGTACTGACAAAGTTATCAGATGCTACGTTCCAGGCTTTTTTGTATTGCTGTAAACGACTGCCTTCTGTTTTGGTGAAAGCTTCTCTTAGCTCACCATATACAGATTTAGCAAAGGTAAAGGCTTCTGCGTAAGTACGGAATAGACCTTGCTGAGATAAACGTACAGCAAGTTTTTGTGCTTTGATTTGTGAGGTCTTAATCGTAGCCATCAGTTGATATGCTGGCTAGATTCTCCTTCTTGACTTGTAGCGAGTGCTATCTTGGTAAGTTCTTCTTTGCTTTTAACTTTGGCTTTGCCTAAGAGTAAATCTGCTTTGTCTTTGCCTACAAGCATTTGTAACTCTGCTTCTAGTTCAGGTATTGTTTTGGCATCTTCTTCTATAACCATCGTGTCTTTGGGCTTAAATCCACCACGATCCATTATATCTTTAGATGCCTGTAAACGAACAGTATCGGAATCACTACTATTCATAAGTTCGATCAAAGTTCCAAAAGCTACAGGTGCTTTATCTACAAACTTCTCTTGCATACGCTTAGAAATCTCTCTGGATAGTTCTCTTTTCAGCTTCCAGGCTTGATTTACTATAGTATGCGAGTTTTTGTAACCTGCATTGACAGCAGATTGTACTGCATCACCAGATTCGCAGTAGAATTCTATAAATTTCTGCTGTTTGTCTGTAATCATTAAGCTTTTCTCATCCTTTTTTTGATCATCTTGGTACGTTTTGCGGTTTTTTCAGACTTATCAAAGTCTTCTTTGCTGGGCGCACCTTCATCTCCTGCATCACGCATTTTTTCTCCAGAACCCTGCTCGATTCTTTTACGCTTTTTATGAATATTCTCGTAAAGTCCAGCCATATCAATCCTTTTTGCTGTTAAGGTATTTCAAGAATCGCTTTTTGTAGTACGTAAACTTCTCAGCTATCGGCATAAAACTCAACTGCGAAGATGTAGGACTCTCCTTGCGCTGTTTCATGCGCTTAGAGTGCATCTCATAGTCTTTTCTTGGATGTGACTTTACCTTGCCACTATCTCCGTAAGCCACTTTAGCCATTACGCCCTCGTATACATTTTGCCAACAACAAAATCACGCTGTACACCTTTTTTTGCATCTCGTCTTTTTTGAAATATTTCCTTCAATACTTTATTACGCATATTAAATATATACTTTTCAACTCCTGGTTTTTCAAGATCCTTAATAGGCTTGTATTCTTTTTTCTGGACAGGTTTGTATTTTGTCTTATCAGGTTCAGACGTTTTGTACTTAATTGTTTTTCTTGCTGTGCTTAAAGCAACTTTCATCTTTTGTGGAATTACGTTCTTAGGCTGTCTTTTCTTGTTTAAAACCTTATCTACAATCTTTGTTGTAGGTAAACCTATATGCGAAGGAACAAAAGGAAGTTTTCCAGATTTAATGGCATGGTAAGCCGTATCAGTTAGGCTCTTTACTGGTGTCTTTTTACGAACACCTGTTAAAAACGTGGCTGTGTTGCTTGTTTCTGACATTAGTAAGTTTTATTAGAAGTTCCAGGTGTTCCTTTCATGAGTCTACGCTTCATCTCTTTTAAAATATAGCTCATTCCACCTGCCTTGCCACCAGAAAGAAGTTTCTGTTTCCCTTTAGTTCTAAACTCCATCTCTAAACTTGTGTGTGGCATCGTCTCTTTTAAGAACTGCTTATACCTGTTTTGACGATTAATTGTGACCTTATCCTGAACTTTTGGTGCAACTTTCTTTGTGAGAAGAAGATTTGTCTTATAAGACTTCTTAGTGCTTTTAGATGCAGGTATTGGATTCGGGTAATTGCGTTTCTGACGAACATTGTGAAGTTTGACTTTATATTCTGGACTACTCATTGCTATCTCCTATTTAGACTTTATCATCCGTTTGCGAATCTTACTATACATCTCTTTATTATTCACAGTTACTCTTTCATCTCCACCTAAAGATGCATTGCCCATTTGAGGATTCGGACCTGATAATTTGCTTATGTCTTTGCGAAATGGTGATCTCGATCCTGTTTCTCGCCATTCACGTTTGGTTGTCTGAAAACCAGACTGCTTATCCTTATCTCTTGTAACACGATTTACCTCGTTCTTGTCACGATCTATATAAGTCGTCCTAGAATAAGAACTGATCGGAATACCTGCTTTACCTGCCATATATCTCCTAATTCGCTATATGTTATAACTACTATATCTCTTCCAAAATAGAGAGAAGGAAGGTCTACAGAGTAGACCAACGCTACTTTTGTACCCCCCTACCCCTTACGGAGATTTATATCAGTACAGGGTACGGCTATCAATTTCATTGCAGACATATAGACATGCAGTCATGTGTTTAGATAGTGATAACGTACTTCCAGACAATTAACCATAACAGGTATGTTAACTCGTTCTTACCTATAGTTACAGCACGTATGACTGGTGATGGAATCATTCAGTTCAAGAGTGCTTAGTAGTTATTATAGAGTAGTGGTTAAAGTCACAGTCAAGACAATAATGCATAGCATTGATATTGTTGCGTTTATCTCGGCTTACAACACTACATTTGTACTACTTTTGTACAGTACAAGCGCAAGTTCTTGCCACCACAAGATGTGTGCCATTCGTTCCTCATGTCACAATCTTTGTTGTCATGTCACTTGCAAACTCCGTGTGTTTCTTAGTCGGCAAACCTCATTATCTCGTTCAACAAGGTCCAAACCCTTCTTTCTTATGAAAGGGTTTGTCCTCTTGTCTATAAAAGGCAATGTCAAACTTGTGCTTCTTGTAGTTCATACAGGTGTATGTGCTATGTGGAGAAGTACGTAATGCTAATGCCTAACTAAAAGGAACGATATGGCGAAGCAAATCAACAAAATGTTAAAAGCAGAACTGGTCAACTATATCTCAGTCAATGGTGACATGGAAACTGATGGTCTTGGTGACATGTTAAAGAAAGACTTGGTAAAACTGGCTGAACAGATTTACGCACAGTCCTTACAGGAAGAGCCTGCGGATGTACCTGTAGAGAAATTAGATGCTGGTAATTCTAATTACTTTCACATGCACTTTCAGGCTGGCTTTCAGAAGAAGCTACAGGATGGCACAGAACTACCACAGGATTGGGGTTGTGCAGTTACGTTTCGCAAACTTGACGATGGCAAATGGGTTTGTCACAAGTCCAGTACACGTAACTTAGCCTGGATGACTAAGCCGAAAGTTGTTTATGCAGGTCGCTATGAGCCTGGAGTAGAACGTGAGGTTATCTCGGTAACTGAACGTGACATCAAAATGTTGAAGTACTGGTTAACGTCTGGTAGGTACGGCAAAACAGTATCTCAGTATTTTAGTAACAACGAGTTGCCAGAGTTTGACAAATGCGACATTGGTAAACCGATGTATACAGACGAGATGCAATCACGTGCGGTAGTTCAGGTGAAACAAGGCGAAGCCATTCCATTCTGAATACTACCACAAAGTAAAAACCCCCTGTTCGTTGTGTGGGGGTTTTTCCTTCTTTTTCATAAAACATACATAGGAGTACGATATGCGTAGACTTGGACCAGATGGGCATGTGAACGTCATTCATGATGCTGAAGGTGTATTGATACATCGAGAGCGTGTGATTGGCGACACAGATTGGCATGAATACGGCTGTAAAATGCTTGTGAAGTTTTACAACACAGTTCATCCAGACGAAAACATTGTCATGCGTGACATTAAGCATTATGTAGACATTGATTTATTCAAGCGTATTACAGGTGCTAATGTTCATTACGTAATACAATACCTTACACATTACGAAGGTAATGCAATCATGACTGAATATCGTGATTGGTTATTAGATATTGCAAATGCCAAGGCAGAACAAAGTCCTACAAGCCTTGGTAACGCTCCACAGGCTGTCGAAGCATGGCGCAAAAACAAACAAACCAACAAGTGGGAAATGTACATGAAACCTACTGTTTGGCGTAACTGCATGAACAGCATGAAAAGCAAAGGTATCAACCTAGAACGTGCGCCACGTACTGGTGAACCTGATGAGTGGTATACAGAGCATACAAGCCAAAGTCCCAAGACTGCTGGCGAGATGATCAAGCCAGATTGGAACAAGTACAGGCTTATCAATCACTTTCATGCAGGTGACCTTACAAGTCATTGGGATGAAATCGACATTACTTTTAATGAGCATGGTGCTTCAGCTATGCCAGTAAAGTATTTGCGTACCGATTTAGATTATTGGGAACGTAGTGAGTCCTTTGCAGAGCAGAATCTAAACCAACTGACCACAACACAAGAATGGAATGCTTGGATTGATGGTCGTGAGGTTGATCTCTTCCAGAAGGTGCAGGATGCAATCGCAGATGGCTTGCCCGTACATGAGGTTCTTACCGAGTATGAGCAATATTGCATCGAAGAAGAGATGTTCCAGCGTGAAGCACGTGTCGAAATAGCCGTACAGGACATTGATCGTCCGTACCAGCACGAAAACATATACAGTACCAACGTAAAGCCAGCCTTTCGGAAGTACACATCTAGAGAATTACAACGCATAGAAGAAGAACAGCTTCAGCGTGAACCCCTTGATTCGTATCCAGGTGGTTTGGTTCGTAATACTGGCTACGAAGTACAGCCTATGCCGTTCTAAGAGAGTGGGAATAACCCCCCTGCGTTCCTTGAGGGGGTTATATCCCTTGTTTTAATGTTAATTCTAATCTGAAAGGAAATGATAAAACTATGCGAATTTGTTGTTCAGTTCTTTGATGAAAAAGGCTGGACCCCTAAAAGGCTACTGATCTGGTTGGCTGTTGGTTGGTTCTTCCAGATCGTAGCTGGTATCGGTTTAATCACATATTTAGTTTCACAAGCGTACTTAACGTACCAGAAAGGAAAAGATGGCGGTAATGAAAGATCAAGTCAACGAGATGCTCTCAGGGATTGGCCTGACAGTTCAGGAAATATCAGAGCAGGAGACAGTACAGAAGGTAAAGAACGAGACAGAACGTGGTTTAATTAACGTGGCAAGTTTTGTTAAAGACACGTTTCTCGGTTTTGGCCTTGGCATTTTACTTACTGTATATATGACTTTGGCAGTACCTTCGTTGAATATATATCGATCCTATAAGGGTAATAAGGGTTTGGTAAAACATAAGATTAACCTTTGATCACTAGAGAGTGCTGGGCGAGTCCTGGCACTCTTTTATTTTTTTTGGTGGTCGAGCAAGGACCGTAAGGATTTTATGAAATGTAAAGTATGTGGTGCAGTTCCTTTTATACCTATGAACCCAGACTATTGCTCGCTTGCTTGCAAGGCAGAAGATGCAACTGCAAGTTATGAGGCGAGTGTACTAAACGCATGGAATATCGTACATGATCACATTCGAGCTTCAATGGATGGAATACAATCTCAAATTAGGAATGACATCGTTAGAGGAAATAAAGGTCCTAGAAGCGATCAGGACTAATGGGATTGAAATTAGTGAAATAGAATTTAATACAGTAAAAGATACTGTAGAAAGGACTTACAGACTATTTAAAGAAATTGTTGATTTATTTATATATGAATTGGAAAAACAACAGGGCAAAGACCCTAAACAATTATCATTTTTAAAGGATGACAATGGCAACATTGATTTGTAAAGATAGAGTCACAATGAGTGATTTACAGCAGATGAATACACCTCCAGCAACGTCTACTCATTTCCCTATTCCTCATCACGAAGCACTAGGCGAAGTTATAGACCAAATGGGTTCTATGAACTTTGAAATGAAAGGCGAACCACAGATTGGTATATCTCATGAGGGTAATCGCTGTTACTGGTTAATGGAAGTTGCTAATGACACATTGGCAAGAGATTGGTCAACAATTATTGGTGGCAGAAACAGTCATGACAAGAGCTTTAGTTTTAGGCTTTTAGGTGGTTTTAACGTGTTTATTTGTGAGAACACACAGGCAACTGGTGAAGTTTCAGTTACTTTGAAACACACAAAGAACATTGTTGGCAATTTAAAGCCAAGAGTTACCAAAGCACTTAATGCAATAACGCACCAAAACTTAGTACAAACAGAACGTATCGATGCTTATAAAAAGTATTTACTTCCTAGCGAAGAATACGAAAATAAAGAGATCAAAGATGATCAGGGTAATCTTAAACGCCTTCAAAGGAACTACGAAAGTTCAGCTTATATACATGACTTTGTTATCAGGAGCATGTATCAAGGTGTTATATCGCCTAGTTCAGTCAAACTCGTACTTGACGAATGGCGACAACCACGATACGAAGACTTCTCAGCACGTAACGTGTGGTCGTTAAGTAATGCATATACAGAAGCATTCAAAAAGTACAGCAATCCAGAACAACTCTTTTCAAGAGGTATCAAACTAACAACTATGATGGATACATTAGCTGGTTACGAAGCACCTCCAATGCCTCAAACTGATGAAGAAATGGAGGTTGCATGAGACAGGAATTTGTTATTCTTGACTCTATGGAGCAAAGCATCATTTACAAGGCTTTGAAAGAGTCTAATTTGATGGAAAAATTGGCTAACAAGGTTCTACACGGCACTTCAATACCCGAAGATCACGTTGTTGAGGTATTGCCCGAGCATAAGGGTCCAGAAGTCAATAAGACATCCGATAAACCATTTTAACATATAGTTCTCCGTTGGGGTGGTTGACATTACTTGCTAGGTATTATAACATTACTTAGTAATTTGTCAACCCCTTCAAAGGATTTTTATGGAACGTCATTTCAAAACTCTACGTGAAGAATGCAAGTTCTTTGGTGTGCGTATGCAAACAATTAGCGATCAATTAAAAATGACACAGCCATATGTTTCCCAAGTTTTGGCAGGCAAACGCCAGAACTCGGCAATCGTAGGGCTATGTATAGACCTATTGAAGCAACGTAAACACGAACTGAAAGAAAAACTATGCCATGACAACATTCGCACCACATGATACTGAATCTAGATCAATAGGTATTGGTACGTCTGATGCTTCTTCTCTCATGGGTGAAGGTTATAAAACCAAGTTCCAATTGTGGGAAGAAAAGACTAATCAAGTGCAACAGTCAGATGATTTTATAGAAAGAGCATTTTGGGGTACAGAACTAGAAGAAACTATTCTACGCAACATCCCAAAATTAATGCAACAACGTGGTTTCCAGTTTGATGACCATAAAATAAGAAAAGATGGCAAAACATACTGGAACAAAGACTTACTTATTGATGACCAGCCATTTATATATGGTCATTTAGATGGCAGGATTGGGCTAGAAATAGCAGAAATTAAGTTCCAATCAGGCTTTTCTTATAAAGCTTGGGAAGAGTATTACGTCCCTAGATATTTCTACTGGCAAGGTATATGCGCTTTGGCAGTAGTTCCTAACGCTCCATCATGGCGAATCTATTCGTTATGCAATGGCGAAGTCGTTTGGCGTACTTTGCATCGTGAAAAAGTACAAGACGACATTGATAAATTCTTGGCAAAAGCTGAAGAATTTTGGCGTAAAAACGTGCTTGAAAAAGTACAACCTGAACCTGAAAGTGAAGATGATCTTATTCGTGCATACGATAAAGATAATCTCAAAACTGTTGTTGCAATGCCACATGTCATGGACAAGTTGAAGCAAGCAGAACAGCTTAAGAATCAGGCTGACTTGATCATGTCACGTGCCAAGCGTTTGAAGTTTCAGGCAAAGCTTGCATTAGGCGAAGCTGATGAAGTTACAGATGCAGATGGCAATGTTTTGTATACCTATAGGTATGTTAAACCCAAAGTGACTCTTGACTCAAAGCTAGTCAAAGAGTTGTATCCACAAGTTTATGAAGAATGTTCCAAAACAGGTGAACCATCTCGTAGATTTGTGAACAAACAAAAATCTGAACCAGAATTTGAATTATGACAAAACAAGTAAGTGTTGCGGTACAACAACATGCAGGACAAATTGCTGATGTAATAAGCATGAAAGCTACTGTTCAAGATGTGTTGAAATCACAGATGCAGGAAGACGTACATTACGGCAAGATTCCTGGTACTGGTGACAAACCTACGTTGCTTAAATCAGGTGCAGAAATGCTACGTATGGTGTTCAACATGAGTACCATTTGTGAAGCAACTGATGTTACTGTTGATACAGACGACAAAGGTCATAAAACCTACGAAATATGTATGCATATTTTTAATAAAGACGGAATTAAAGTTGCTACAGGTCTTGGCACATGTTCAACACTAGAATCTAAGTATAAGTACCGTAGTCAGCTTACGGATCGCACAGTTCCAAGTGAATATTGGAATGAACGTGACAAAGCACTACTTGGTGGTCCACAATACAGTCCCAAAAAAGTCAAAGGTAAGTGGCTTATTGCTGAACGTGTGGAACATGACAATCCTGCTGACTATTACAATACAGTCAAAAAGATGGCTAAGAAACGTGCAATGGCAGATGGCATCTTGACTGCTACTTGTTCTTCTGACTTGTTTACACAGGATCTTGAAGATTTGAATGCCAACTTTCAACAGTATGATGGTGTACAAAACGAAGAAAAAAAAAGTCCAAAAATCATAGTGGACGAGGAACAGGACACAAACACCATTAACTCTGAAGCTGTTGCCAATGCTAGTCCTTCACAACAGGTCAAAGAATGGGAACAGCTTGTTAAAGAATCAGATGAGCAATCAGACGATCCATTACCAATTCCTGTAAGTCTTCATAACGGCATGGCTAACAATGAAACTGTTCAAGCCATACTTGGAGATATGTATGAACACAGGCTTGATTGGTCAGACTTTGTTAAAAACTGGCCTAAAATCTCATCAGCTATGATGCAACTCAAAGAAGATTATCAGGATCTTCTTATTGAATACAAAGATGAGATTAAGGCTTATCACAAAGGGAACAAAGGCATGTTATGAGTAGTTACGACCCATTTGCAGTAGTACCTTCACAGCATCCAGACGATAAAGAGTTAGTTCAGCGAAAAGAAATTTTAGAAGCAATAGAAAAAGTCTCAAACTTTCTAGAAAAAGCTGATTACGTTAATTCAAAGTCGTTAGTTAATGCACTTGATGAAATATATCATTACGTACAAGAAGGAGATTATGGGTCGTGACAACTTAAAATACAGGCAACGTCCTCTTACATATCACAGTATTGAGTTCAACAGGTATAAAGGCAAAGACGTAGGATTTAAACCATCACATGATGAAATAGACAAAGCTGTAGAAAGTTTTTTAGCTAAAGGTGGTTCTATTGAAAAATCAGAACTTGGGGCAAATCCTACACTTGATAACGATGACAAACCTTTGTCTGAAGAAGAAATACAAAACATTTTAGAAGAATGGAAAATATGAAGGAATATGTATCAGAAGAAGAATGGGATGCAGTTGACGATTTCTTTAGAGAACAATACAAGGAAAAACACCCAATACGTTATTGGATTGAAGAAATTAGGTTCAAATTAGACATGATTAAGCGCAAATTTACGAGGTCAGATGACATCCCCTTCTAATGGTCTTAAAGAAAAACTAGATGTTATTGCTAACGCATTGGAAAAGAAACTAAGTCCATACGCAAAAGGCAATCAATACAAACTAGCAAAGCTTTTAAATAGATATAGCATGGCTGACATTGTAGCTACTGCTAAATACGTTAATAATAAATTCAAAGGTAGTAATTATTACGAGTGGTCACGCAAGCCTAACGTGTTTCTTCAAGACAGGTTTGACGAGTTCCATGAAGAAATGTTACGTAGAACACCACAGTTCTTAAAAGAAATAACCAGAACATCAAACAAAGAACATGCCGAAGATAGGAACGAACAACAAAGACTCTGATCCAATGGTTGTACTAAGGAGGATAATTGAAAAAGTTAAAAAAACACCACGCCCAAGAAAAGTTGATAGCTGGAAAGCAGGAACAAAAGAAGAAACTACGGATCGCCCTTTTGAAGAATTTACTAGAAACGGACTCAGCTACGTCAGGTTCTTTGAATTGGAGCAAAGTGAACAGGAAAAACTTGATAAATATAGAACCTACCTTGAAGAAGCAGGACTCTTTTCTCACAAGGATATTACCTTGGATTCTATTGGTAATTATATATTTTTAGAACAACAGAAAGCAGATCCTTCAAGGCTTTACACTAAAATTAGGCAAAGTAAATCTCTAGTATTGTCTGGACCTCCAGGTACAGGTAAAACTACGTTAGCATGTGCTATAATGCGTAAATGCTATGACCAAAACAAAAGTATTGTTATTAAGCGTTGGTATCATTGGTTGGTAAAAATGCGGGGTGGAGCTTATCAAGACGATAAAATCCAAGACATGGAACAGTTTCTTCGCCCTGCTGTCAAATGTGACTATTTGCTTATTGATGAGCTTGGTACAGATGCTAAACAATCAGCTACAGCGTTTGAGCAAGAACAGTTGATGTATATTATCTCTGAAAGACATGGTAACGGAAAACCTACAATTATCACTACAAACTTGACCAGAGAAGAAATCAATAATATATATAGTGAAGCTATATATCAAAGAATGGCAGATCAGAAAACAGGTTATTGGTTTGAATTTGATAACGAACAGAATAGACGGAAGGTAATTGATTTTCCAAGGTAGGTGTCGAGCATCTCGCTCCAAGGAATTGATTAGCTGTCCATGAAGTCTTAGTGCAAAGGTGTCGCCTCTCTCTCCTTAGATAAAAGGATGCCTAACCGATAAGGCGTTGTAAAAGTTTTACGCTAATCGCTTTTACGACCATAGTTAGTTCATCTATGCTCATAGCCGAAAGGTCGCTAAGACTTCACTCCTTTAAAGAGGGGAGCAGAGCGTACTTGCTTGGACTTTTTATATCCGCAAAAGTCACCCTCTTCTTGAATTACTTATTAGGATACTGTATGGTAATAGAACAAAGCAATACAAAATGGGAACCAGTAAATTCAGATGAAGCACAAAGAATGTACGTGCAAAGACTGAAAGTTGATACAGGATACATATACCATATACGAAGATTTACAATAGTTACTGATGTCGGTGGACATACTAGAGAATACGCAGAATATGAGCAGTTCATACATGGAAGCGCAGATCATACCATTGGGCAAACCGAGAATGACTCAACGAGATCGGTGGAAAAAGAGACCAGTGGTGACGAGGTATCACGAATACGCAGATCGGCTAAGAGAAAACGCCGATAAGCAGAACTTTTTGCTTGGACCAAAGCTTGAAATCCAATTCTGGATACCAATGCCACAGTCATGGAGCAAAAAGAAGAGGTTAGAGCATTTACTCAAGCCTCATAAACAAAGGCCTGATTTAGATAATCTAATAAAAGCTGTTCAAGACATTTTACTGAAAGAAGATTCAGCAGTATGGTATGTCACAGCAACAAAAAGATGGTCTGAAGAAGGGAAATTAGTAATTTTTAATCTTAAGTAAAGGTAAAGTATGTCAAGTATATACGTGGCGGTGGGTTATGTTGGTACTGATATAGAGTACGGACAAACAAACAACGGCAATAGTTTTGCTAACTGGTCAATGGCTATACGATCTAATCCGAAGCAGGAAGAACCAGATTGGTTTGATTTTGTTGCGTACAAGTCACTTGCTGACATTGTTCACAAACACGTAAAGAAGGGCAACCTTCTCCATATAACTAGAGCTTACCCTAGAAATCGTAAGTGGACTGACAAAGAAGGCAATCCACGCAAATCCACAGAGTTTATTGTGAATGATGTTGAACTTATGCCAAACAAGAGGGCAGATAAGGACAACTCGTCACAAAAGACTGAGGATATTAAAGACGATACTATGCCGTTTGAACTCTAGTTTTCCTGGGGGCAGAAATGCCCCTGTATCAATCAACGCTATAATCCTGAAAGGACAACTATGGCGAATCCTCCTATTGTTATAAATAAACCAAATATCGAAACTGTATCATTCGATGTCTTTGGTACACAACCCATGATACAGCACAAATGGTCTGAAAAAGCCAAGAAACAGATGCTTGATAAGCAGATGAAGAAGGCTACAAAAGGCCGTGAACCGAAAAATCCTGAACAAGATTTCTATGATTCATTATATCTTTGTTCAGATGGTAAGCATCCTGAAGGTCCATACGGATTTCCTGCTGTTGGTTTTAAATCCTCTGCCGTTAGAGCGGCAAAGCAGGTAGAAGGCATGACAATGACTGATGCCAAAGCATGGTTCTATGTCATTCCAGATGATGGTGATCTTGTCCGTATTTATGGACCACCTCCTGTAATCCGTGAAGACATGGTTAAAATTCAGCAAACAACGGACATTAGATTCCGTGGTCAGTTCAATGAATGGCGTGTAACGCTCAACGTAAGATACAACATGGATCAGATTTCTTCTGAACAGTTGTTGAATCTATTTGAACTTGCTGGATTCTCATGTGGAGTTGGTGAATGGCGTATGGAACGTGGTGGCACGTTTGGTACATACACTCTTATTGATCCTGCGACTGCATTAAAGAAGGTCGCTTAATAATAATCTGGGGCTTAAAGGCAAACTTTGGCCCCATTTCTTGCCTTTTTAATATGGAATATGCTTGGAAAGAAGGTGTCAGATTTAAGTCTGATCCAAATGTTACTGGTGAATTACTAGAAACCATACGTGATAGATTTGGAGAAGTAACGCCAGAGTTAGTATTAAAGGAAGCACGACACAAAGATTCTGTTATACATAGTGACTTTCAATGGGATGATGAAAAAGCAGCCACTCTATATAGATTAGATACTGCACGTAGAATCATCAGACATCTTCGTGTTGTTTCAGAAGGTGAAGTTACAGACGAACCTGTATTCGTACACGTTACTGTAGGTGATCGTAAGTATTATGAGCGTACTGATCTTGCTGTAGATACTCCTGACATTTGGCAGAATGTCATGTCAGAAGAAAAAGCTAGATTACAAGCTTGTCAAAAGCGTATTAGATCCCTTAAAAGCGTAGAAACGAATGGTAGTCGTATCGAGATTACCAATAATGTTATTGCTGGTATTGACACCACTTTAGATCATATGAACGTCTAAGGCTTGCTGGGTTTTATTGTGCTATGGAAAGGTGTTGTATGTTGAGTTGAGGCAGGCTAGGCAAGAACGGTTGTGGACAGTTGGGTTGAGTTGTGTTTCGGCAGGTGTGGTATTATGGGTTCGGATGGGGTACGTCTAGGACAGGTCAGGTCAGGTCAGTTGAGTTTCGGCAGGTGGGTCGAGGTTAGGTGCTATTTGTAGTGGTCAGTTCAGTTATGGCAGGCATGGCAATATGAGGTGAGTTCTGATAAAGCTCGGTTCGGCAGGCAAGTCAAGGATTGTTAAATCACGTCGAGGTGAGTCCTGTTAAGGCAGGTAAGGTGGGCATGTTGCGGATAATGAGTTGAGTTTGGGCAGGTATGGCATTTTGAGTTCCGTTTCGTTAGATTTGGGTGTTATTGGTTCTGGCAGGCAAGGTATTATCGGTTGTTGTATGGCGATTTGAGTTGGGTCGAGTTGGGCTATGATTCGGCAGGTAGGTTGTGGCAATTTGAGTTAAGTTGGGATAGTTTGGGGTGGATTCGGTTTAGGTATTTTGTGGCAGGTATGGAACGGTCGGATAGGTTTCGTTGAGTTGTGTTCGGGCAGGCTAGGTGCGGTGAGTAGAATATGGTGAGTTACGGAGTGCTGGTTGATACAACTAGGTTAAGTTCTGGTGGGACGAGGCAAATCAGGATGTGTTAAGGAAAGTTGCGGTCTGGTAAGTTTCTATGGAAAAAAGATTATGTTCTAAATGTTGGTCTGAAATAACAGATGAGGATGAAGAGGCTTCTTATCTAGGTTTACCCTTAGAAACTCTTCGTGCTATTAGACACTACGATAAACCCAAAGTCTTTCGTAGAAGAAAAAGAGGCAATAAATACGTTAAGTTTTATGATTGGGATCGTCGTACCTCAAAGTAGGCCAATTACTCTGTAAGTCCTCTGAAGTATTTGGCTTTTCCGTTCTTCTTAACCATCCGTAAAACCTCTTTACGATTGTCTCCAACGGATGAATAAGACACATGAACCCAACCACTATTTGGTCCTTCAGGCTTACCAGTAATCTTTGAAACTCTATCAGGCGCATAGTTTTCGAGTATAAGCTGATCAAAGTCTAGGTTATCTCTAATCCATTCAGCTAGTTCTAGATTAGAAATATCTTCACTTAAAATTTCTATATCGGCCGCACTTTTGGTCCCTTGACAACAATGGGCTGAATTGCTGGACCCATTGACAAGATCATTCAAAGGTTTTGAACGAAAACAACTGTTAACTTTTGTAGGCCCAAACTTATCACGAACAGGTTGTAGTATGGCTAATACAAGTGCCGTAATACGTGCTACTGCATTCGTGTCTAAATGTTCTTCTTGATCTATTCCTGCGTGTAAAGCGGTAGGAGAATAAACCAGTTCTTGTAAACTAAAATTCTGGCTTATTCTCATTGCTAACCAATCATCCTTTGATAAGATCCATGACGGATTTGTGACCATGAGAATTGTCACCATCGACAGCACCGTCAAGTGCTTCTCGTACTTCTTTAGGAAGTTTCTCAAGATGTGGTTCTAAGTGTTCTACTGCTAAAGATTGAGCTTTGTCGGCTACAATGTCTTTAAGCATGTTTGCCACGAATGGCAATACAAGGTTAAGCATATCTTTCCTTTCAGAGAGTTGGGGTTTAAAAAATTCATAAAGCCAATCAAGTAGTTTTTTCATCATCGCTATGTGGTGGGATTTCGTGTTTCTCAGGTTCTTGTGCTAAGTCACCACCACTTTCAAAATAGAACTTAGCTATCCCTGCAATAATCGGTATAAATGCACCGATAAGAATATTAAGTAAATCTTTACTAGATGAAGGTAGTTCAGCAGATGCTCCTAACATTATATGTACTACATAACCAAATATTCCCAAAGAACTAAGTGCAATAGCAAATCTAGCTACAAACCTAAGAACCTGAATACGCTCATTAACCGACATACTAGGTTTTATCGGTTTAGGAGGATCAGGTATTTCTTTTGTTGTAGTAGTTATTTCTTTAGCCATTATCGTTTATTTGCTATAAGGGCTTCTGCCATTCCTTTGATTTCCATGGAAAGACGTTCGTTCGTTTTTGCAACATCTTTGAATGCTACGCTCAATCCATTGACTGCATCCGATGTTATACTGTTCTGTTTGTTTTGCTCCTTTATTACATCAATTAATCTTTCGTCACCTCTAGTGTCTTTTTCTTCCCAGCGAATGATTTCTTCTTTATGAGATTGTTGTGTTTTAAAAATATACCAACACATAATTCCTATAATCACCGCAGGAAGTCCGATGCGTTCTACAAGCATCAAAACAGATTCTACTTCCATTATACTTTGAGGTGCAGGTGGATGATGCCCTGAAGCAAATAAATCAAACATTTAAGGCTTCGGGAATTTATCTTTTATGCTTTTTATTTTTGCTTTCCACCCATCCATATCATGGTAGATCATATCTAATTGCTCACCTATTCCGATGGCATTATATTCTTCTAATCTTTTCCTTTGGTACTCGTTATCCGCATACTGCTTTTCAAGCTCTTTTAACTTGGCCTGAATCGCTGTTTCTGTTGGTGGTTTTTGGTCACTATGGTATAAAATTGTACCATCGTAAATCTGTGATATTTCACCTTCAACAAGGGCTTTTATTGCGTCGTATTTTGTCATGGTTTTTACAGTTTATATTCATTTACCCATAAAGAACGCCAGAAGTCATTTAATGCTAACGTGCAATCACCCGATGCGTTTGTGGTCACTCCGTAAAACTGAAACCGAATGACATCTCCTGCAGCATAACTGGTTAAATTCATTGTGTTCGGGTACGGGTCTGCCCCAAATAACTGGATTGTTGTTTGTTCAACACGATGTGACCCTGTATTTGGCATATTTCTGCGAGTAGTTTGTTGTGCATTTGGGGATGAATTTGGATTTAATCTAATTAAATTATTCACACTATATGTTGTAGTGTGACTCGATTTTGTAGCAGTAATATATATATATTGATTTCCGTATCCACTTCCAATAGTAGTATGAGACGCATAAAAAACTATTTCTAAAAGAGAAGATGATGAATTCAGTAATGTTGTATAGTCAACTGAAATTAAGCTAGTTGCTGTTGTTGAAGACGTTACTATATTCCCTGAATCACTATTTAATAAAACTGACTTTTTAATTATATGACCTGACGGGAAAGTAGTATTTGACCCTAGTTGAATCGTAGGATTATTTTGTGTAATACTTACTTGACCATCTGAAGCAATACTAAGTCCAGTATTACTACCTGTTAGGTCTTTAATATTTGATACTTGAAGATCGCTAGGCATGATTTTTATTCTGGTTTAGGATGATCCGTTTTCACTTGTTGTATTTTCGCAGTCATTGCTTCAGAAAATGCCCCTTGCTTAAATAGGTCATCAAGTTGGTCACCGATTTCTGGATATGCCATTTTGCGGTCATCTTTGTATTTCACTTTTAAATATTTTTCATCTCTAAGTTTTGATTCCGCTTCTTCCGCAATAATTATATTTTCTTCTTCAGTAGTAAGTTGAACTCTTACACCATCAGACATTTTAGTTCTAGGCATCTTTTATCCCATACATTGTGATTGATCCTGAAGAAATAGTTGAACTACTATCTATAAAAAATTTTATTGCTGTCAATGCGTTATTGTTTCCGTCATAAAATGTTCCAAAATTAAACAGATTAATATAATTTGTACTTGTTCGACCAGCTATTTGTCCAATACAAAATTTTTTATTATCTGTTTTTTGATGACCATGTATTGTAGCAAAACCTGAAAACCCTCCGTCATTACCAGTATATGGAATTATAATCAAATGACCCGTATTTCCGTTATTATCTCCACCTAAACCTCCTGAACCATTATTATATTGACGAGTATCTACATACAAATAATTAGTTGTTTTATAGTTAGTATCACCAGAAACTTTAATTTGTGACAAAAACTCTTCACCGTCAGCCGTAGGAACTATGTTAGTAAAAACAAAATGGAGATCGTTAAAAGATGAATAATTATTCAAATTGGTAAATTCTATTAAGGAATCACTTGATGCAGTTTGTTTTTGAATAAGGTGCATTGATCCACCAATAGATGCAGGAACTACTGAAGTTGAACTAAGTGTTGTAGTCGCAGAACCATCACTAGCTAGCACCAGATTATTACTGCCAGAACTTGGATGTTTTATATTTGTTAATTTCAGTTCAGAACTCATGATGCCTATTCTGGTTTATTGGGCCAAGTAACCCCTGTTAGATTTCCGTTTTTATCCAAACTGGGTGATGCACTAGAAGGTAA
>Ga0209232_1000197_pt1 | contig 37994 bp, 58 predicted proteins | sample ETNvirenome_2_60_FD_184066 | JGI IMG/M metagenome (GOLD analysis project Ga0209232, IMG submission 184066) | Marine viral communities from the Pacific Ocean - ETNP_2_60 (SPAdes) (version 2) | ecosystem: Environmental > Aquatic > Marine > Oceanic | place: Pacific Ocean | collected 2013-06-22
ACTTGCAGAACCAAAAATTATAGATGATGTATGTCCAGAAGATTCACCAGCTAATATTGACATTCCAGCATCATTATTGTTCCTAATTACAAATTCATCTCCATCTCCATCTGGCGTTCCACTAACAGTTCCATTAGCACCTTGAATTTCTAAATTGGCTACTGGAGAAGAAGTTCCAATTCCTACATTTCCAGCTTGAGTAACTATCATTCTTTCTGTAAAAGTAGCATTAGCATCAGCACTACCACTAGGAGCAGTTCTAAACCTAATATTTCCACCACCTTGTCTGATCATTGAGGCTTCGTCTGTGACTATATATTTAAAATTTCCATCTGGTGCATAATAAAAATTATAACCAAAGTCCATTTCTCCAGATGCCGCTTGATTCGTGGTGCTAAGTAAATAACCATTTCCACCTACTTGCAATACAGATACAGCAGAATTACTTGTTTCTGGAACAACTCCAATTCCCATATTTGATGATGAACCAAGTATTAAATCATCTGTACTAGCATCCCATAGCATATATCCATTTGTTGCTGTATCTCCAAAAAACTTAACATCATATCCAGTATCATCTACACCTACTGTAAGTGTACCATTCGCTTGTATTTTATCTGTTGCTAGTTGTAATGCAAATGTATTATCATTCTTACCGTCTTTTATATTTACTAAAGTAGTTCCATTTCCACCGCCATCTCTGTCGGTATGCAATAGCTGTTCATAACTATCTGCTATCTTTTGTCCTTCTAATTTTGCCATAATATTACCCTTCTAAATCTTCCCAGTTTTGAGTTTGTTCTTCCCATATTAATTGTGATGCTTCAGACCCACTCCAACCTATATCATATATAGCTTGCATAATTGTGGTAGCTGCCAATCTTAATGCACCTAACATTATTTTAGGGCCAGCATATTAGTTGCTGTCGTATTGGTTGCTTTAATACCGCTAAATTTTACAGGAAGTATTTGACCACTTGCTAAATTTTTAAAGGTAGCATCGCTACCAGACTGTAAAGTCAGTACAGCATCTCCACCAACTCCAACATACAAAGCTGTATGCGAATCTGACAATGTTTGATCGCCTGTGGATCCGCTACCGCCATTAATTGCTGTAACTGCAGTCGCACTCTCGTAAATCATTTGATTGAGAGATTCTACTACTGAATATTTATTTATAGAACTTGCCATCTTGTTTCTCCTTGTGATGCCTTACCGAGCTTGACACTTCTCATGGGCACATCGGTTTATGTAAAATCTGGGAACGCTACTGAGCGACTTCCTCCTGTTTTATCTCGTTTTCTCATACCATTCTTTTTAACGGACTCTTGAAACTTAGCATCGTGTATCTGAGATAAATTTAAACTTACAGTTGCTAGATTGCCGTCACTTACTGTACCAGCTCTATCTCTATATAAAGCGGCCTTAACATAATCTATAATAGAATTATGAAAAACATTATCCACGTCTGGTGTATCTGTAATAGCACTAACAGCATTGGGTTCTCCATAATAATGTATTAAAACCCCGTTAGTTACCGCTTCGTCAATAGGTTTGAACTGACCCTCTAATGAGTGAGTCGTTCCACTAGTTTCACCACGAGTTGTGACGATAGCTAAGTGATCCCCTTTGATAAAGTAGGAAACGTATTGCTCAGGATATTTGTAAGTACTGGCCATTAATCTATGTCCATTGTTTGTATTTCGCCATTTAGCAAGCGTGAAATCTTAACATATTCACCACTAGCATCCATGAAATCTACTCTAAAAACCTTATTAACTTCAATACCTGAGTTGCTATCACTTAAAGTATACCACTGTTGGTCTGCAACTGTAGTAGTCTTAGCGTATTCTACCTTTGTAGAATAATTACCTATCTCAACCAATGCTTCGTTAATCAAATTAATAATATAATTTTCAGGAGCATCAGGGAATACCTGCCTTATTCTTGATATCATTTTCTTTACGGTTAAACTATGTACGGCCATTATTCTGCCTCACTCCATAATTGAGAACTGTCTTCCCAGTTTCGTGTTGTATAACTTTGCCAGAATCCCTTTACTAACCAACTGATAGAACTTGGTAAGCTAACTGACGTAAACGAAGGTGACGTGTTTAAAGATACCAATGTAGAAGATGGTGATGTATTCAACGTAACTAAAGTAGATGAAGGGGATGTATTTAAACTTACCCCAGTAAAAGAAGGGGAGGTGTTTAGGGTTACTAAAGTCTTAGACATTAAGAACCTCTCATAATCTGAATACCTTTATCGTAATCAGTTTGTAATTTAACTTGTTGTTTTTCATAAAAAGAATATTGTTCTCTGTCTACTTGCATCCTAGATTGAATCTCACTTCCATATCCTTGAGCTATTGCAATTTTAGCCTGAACTTGATTAGAGAATCCCTGTGCTGTGGCTACATAAGACTGAGCTGTATTAATATAAGACTGAACAGCTTTTGTTTTTGCACTTGCAAAGTTATCTCTAGCATTAACTTCAGTTGCATAACCTTGGGCTTGTGCTATTCTACCTTGAGCTTCTTGTAGATAAGCATTACCTGCTTTAATAATACTGTCCGCTTCTTGTAAGTATGCATTTCCAGAAGCTATTCGAGACTGAGCTTCTTCTCTTTTTGATTGAGCTTGTTGCAGTCTTGACTGTACCTCAGTAGCATAACCATTTGCTTCTGATAAGGCCGCATTAACTTCCTTAACTCTCATATCTCCAATCGCTGTCCATTCAGAAAGATGTGCCTGAGCTCTCCTTATTTCTGATTGAGCAATATTTACAGCTGAAGCAGCTAATTCTATATCTTCATTAGCTTGAGCACCATAAGCATCTGTAGTTGCAGAGGGCTCATCACCGTTGATAAGATCCTCAGCGTCATCTAAGGCTGCTTTTACTCTTGTAAGCTGAGAGTCGTTAGTTAAAAACGTAGACTCATCTCCAAACACAGAGTCACTATCTACTGTTAAAAATTTTCCTGCAGCTACTGCAGCTTGATCTACCGCTGCTTTTAATAGTACTAAAGCCGCATTAACATCGCTTTCGGTATCCGCTTCTCCAGCAACAAGTAAAGGACTTATCTTTTCAAATTCTGTAAACGCATCCGTAATAGGAGAGTCTTTACTTCCTGAAACCTGAGTAGAGACTTCATCAAATTCGTCATTTGCTAAATCTATAATATCATCAACCTTATCTAGCTCTGTTTTAATAGCCCCTACAGCAACATTAAATGCAGAGCTTCCAGAGGCGGAGTCTGTTAAAACTGCTATCTCAGCTGCCTCTGCCTTTGCAATAACTATCTCTGCTTTAGCTAATACTAAATCAGCATTTACGCTATCGCACACAGCCTGAGTTTCATCTAATTCTGCCTTCATAGCTGAAAATGCAGTAGTTACACTTGAATTGGTACTACGACTACCTAAAACATTTTGTAATGACTTTATAGATGCATATAAAGGAACTAAGTATTCATATTCATCTGGAAAGTTGCCTATTGCAGAATCTCCATAATCTACCGATGGATTATTTACTTCTAAATACTTACAACTGCCAGAAGCAGGCAACGCATTTAACTTGCCGTTATATATATAATATACAGGATCTGTAGTTGTAGCTGCGTTCATATCATCGCTATCAGAAGCCCTACCTCTTAATGTTGATGATATCAATCTACAAGGCTGCTCTATAGTCCCATCGTTTCTAGTTACTGACAATACTTGAGCAGAGTCAAGAGTCTCAGCCTCACTACCTACCGCAGTGCTTGTAAAGGTATCTTCAGTAGCACAAAATCTTTTTAAATTTGATGGCATAGCATTTATAACTTCCATAGCACCATCTGACAAAAACTGACTTAGCTCTGTTTGAGTTGGGGCACTACTACCATCTATGCTTAAACTAGTTAACCCTTCTACTTGTGCTTCAAATGTTGCCATGTTATGCTCTTCTTACCTTACCTGCTACTTTCTTAGAATATTTTGCTCTTTGTTTTCCTTTTGCAGAGGCTTCTTTTTTCTTTCTATTTGTAGATGCTTTTTCGCTTTTAGTTAAACTTTTCCTAACGGATTCAGGTAGATAACGTCCTCGTTTCTTTTTAGGTTTTTTCTCATCACCTTTACTCACATAATCCCATTTTTGCTTAGACCACTTTGACAGTTTATTATCTGATGACTTCTTACCTTTGTATCCACCACCTGCTTTTTTGTAACGAGCTGTAGCTAACTGAGCTTTTCTTGCACTCCATTGTCCAGCATTACCACCTTTACTACCTGCTTTGACCGAAGCTACAATACGCTTCCACATAGACTCTTTTGTTCGCTTTGTTGCCATTACTTCTTAATCTTTTTTACTTTGCCATTTTTTGTTCTAGCAAACTTATGGGTTTTTGTTTCCCTTATCAAGGTTCCATAATGTTTCTTTCCACCCCAAACCCAACTAACTTTTCTAGACATTACTTCTTCTTTTTAGTTCCTGCGTGTTTCATTTGCACTTTAAAATCAGCCATAAGACTTGCACCTTTATGTGATTTAAACTTACCCGTATGCTTCATTAACTTATAACTACTACCTGATTTCATCCAATGATATCCAGCAGGTGCTTTTACTTTTTTATTCATACTAACTTCCTTTCTTCCATTTTTTTGAAGGTGATTTAGTTTTACTGGGGCTCCATTTAACTTTATCTGCCCAGTAGGCTGCTGACATTTTACCTCTTGCTATATTCTTTGCATGGCGAGATTTAAAAGCTTTACGTTGGCCTACCGTTTGATTTGTCTTAACACCTTGTTGTCCAAACCGTATTGTCTTAACCTTATCACCTACTTTAGCCACTACAACATGAGATTTTTTAGGGTGACTTGGAGTCCTTTTTGGCTTGTTGAAACCGCTGACTCCAGCTCTTGCCAATCTTGAATCTTTTTTCTTAGGCATAACCTAAATTTTTCCTCATCTTAGCTGCGTTGTCATCTATAGATTGCGTAGATATTTCAACATCAGTTCTTTTTCCCATAGCGGACATTGTCCACATATTGGTTGTGAATTTAGGTTCAGAGGCTTGCTTTCCACAAGACCTACAGTGAAACCATTGTTCTTTATTTTCTTTATTGCAATGTATACATTTACTCATTATCAATTCCTTTTAGGTTTTGAGGGCTATCTTTTATTGACAACCCTCACAGTACCTATCACTGTTATCTTTATGTATTCAGATTATTAACCAGCTGCAGTAGCAAATGGAGTTTCAGATGCATCCTTAGTTAAACCGTGGACATACCATCTTACACCATCGGTAAATATGTCAAACATATCTCCCGGGCTTGCACTTGCACTACAAGCGATAAAATCATCGCCATCAACCGCTTGGTCGCCAGCTGCTCCATCGCCCGTGTCACCGATCAAACCTATTAGATCGTTTCCAGAACCAAAGTCGATATTGACTTTTTGGCCCATTCCTGCATCAGAGCCGTCTGTGTCTTCTGTAAGTACTACTTTACAGTTCCAACCCGGCTTGACCCCTGCTATTGCAGGCATATCTATTTCAGTTGTAGCGGTAGGATCTACAAGTAATATAGATCCGCTATCATTAGCTGTTGCTGTGTAATCAGAAGTGACTCTTTTGATCTTTAAATGAAGACCGCTTACACCGCTGTTATCGTTTAAGTAACTTGCTCTAGCCATTATCTAACTCCTTAATCGTTTTCTAGGTTAAACAAAGCATGAGATTCAGAAAGGCTTACTTCTAAACCAGCTTCGGTTAGAATCATGTCTTTTCTCAAGTCCTCATCAGCAGACTGTACATTGGTCATAACCTGTGTATCACGGTTAATTCCATTACCAATCAACGGACGATAAGAAACTTGACTCATGTCAGCCATAAGCATAAATCCAGCTGCAATGCCTCTAAACAGTGGTTCCTTAACAAGGTTAAGTGTTCCGTGAATCGTGTCAATAACCATTACAGAATGACCAAACGCACCATTTCTGGTGGTCATGTCTACTCTGAAGTTGTTATTTGAATGACCCATAGAAGCATCAAGGAATTTTCCATCACCTAACTTGTTAAAGTAAGTAATCACTGGTAAAGAACATAACACCAACTTATCAGAAGCTCCACCTCTAGCAGGATCAAAAATAACTTCAAGATCACTAAGTAATCTATCGTAAGTCATTTCTGCCTGTGCGACACTTCGATAGTATGAACTACCAGAAGAGTAGCTGAAGTCTGCATTATTGACAGTTGGATTAACATTTTTTAGTATGTGACCTACTAGACCTTCCGAGTACTGAATTCCACCTTGACGAGCTTTTTGACCAAAGAGCATCGCTCTTTCAATGTCAATTTTATGCTCTCTTAGTTTGTCAGCCCATAAACGACTCCACTCATCCGCATATCCTCTGTAACGAGTTGCGTATGCTGTGTTTGTCATCTCTGCTGCTGTCTTAAAGATTTGAGTATATCCATAACTATCTTCAAGTTCAGTTGAGAATACATCAGGAGCACCTGATCCTTCTTCAAAAGAAGTACCGATGATTTGTGCTACGTCATTATTACTAAGAACATTGTATCCCGAAACATTAGCGTTTGAAACATCAATGATCTTACCTGTGAATGCGGAAGTGCTACTACCATGTGTTACTGCTGAATCAACTCTAACAATCGTATGTCCAATACCTACATCGCCTGTACGACTTGCAGTTTGAACCGCTACAACCATTCCTTTTAACAGATATTCAACAGCTGCTCCACCAGCAGTATCAACAGTAAACGCATAAGACGATCCTGCAGATACAGCGGAGCCACCATTAACATCAGCCGCTAAAAGAAGTGAACGATCTGTAAAGTTAATCTTGTTACGATTTTCCAAGTATCTAAATACTGGATCATCGGTAGGTGCTTTAGCTACCTGAGACAGATAAACAAAGAATGGAGATTCTTCCGGTGCTAACTCAGCAACACGGTCTCCAAAGTTAAATATCCGTCTCCTATCCGGAGCTTGACCTACACCAGCAGAGGAAGTAGACGCTGTGATATCACTAGACTTTAAAGTTCCAGTGTTATATGATATTGCCATTTTATTACCTCTTGGTTATGTGGTTTGTTTGTTTTAGTTACGGTAATCGCAAAGAACCACTATTCCCGATGACAGCATCAAAGATCTTATCAGAATCACTTTTTTGTGAAGACTGAGGTTGACCTTGGAGTACGCCAGCAGTCCTAGGAGCTTGCTTTGCCGCTTTTACCGCTTCCATTGTATCGTTATTTGCAACCGATTGGCCGTTTTGCATCTGATAAAGCTTAACCAAGTTATTTAACCCCACCGCTTCTTTTGGTTGAGTTGTAAACTGTAAAAACCCACTGATGTCATTATCTGACATTTTATAGGTATTCCTAAGTTCATTTACCGTGTTATTCATTTGCATTTCAGCTTGAACCTGTTGCTTTTGTTTTGCTAGTTCAGTCTGTAATCTTTGATCCACCATAGATTGTATCTTAGTATTAACATACTTTCCTGAATCTGAATTACCGTCTGTAAAAGCATCCCAAGGATTAAAATCATCCTTTACTACTTTAGGCTGTTCCGGTTGTGGGTTTGGGTTAGCTATACCGTCTTCAAGTTTCTTTACGAGATCTGGTCTCTGCTCCAATAATTGTAAGATCTGAGCTCCTTGCTGAAGTTTTGAATTTTCAGTTTGTGCTCGATCATACATCGACTGAAACTTTTTAGCCTCAGCTTCATAATCAATTGAAGTAGCCGCTTCTTGTGCAGGCTCTTGATTTACTTCTGGGTTTTCAGGCCCAGACTGTTGATTGACGATATCTTCCACGAATCCCTCGTTTGTTACTGCTTGTTCGCTTTGGACGTTTGCTTCCTGTTGTTCTAATGTAGACATAAACTCTCCTTTTTAGATGTCTCTTTGTTAGGCTTTAGGAGCGGAACTAGCATCTCTTTGTACATCTTTTAGATTACTTGCTAATTTCTCCACCTCGAGCTTCACCTCGTTTTCTAGTTTGCTACGTTGCACTCTTCTATCTGCTTTAGATTCAGAAGACACTTCGGAAAGTCTTGTTTTAAACTTCTCAACTTCCACTCGTTTCCTGTCACTAACAGATTCTCTCTGTGCTGTCTGCAAGTCACCTTGCAAATTCTTTAACTGCTCTTCAAGTCCTTGTATCTGAGACATCATCTGCTGCTTCTCATCTGTCCTTCTCATAATACCTTCCTTGTCAAATAATTCTGGATTCTTTTTTAAGACTTCGTATTTATCTACGATACCCATTTGAAATGCTTCTAGGTACACAGCAAGCTCTGCGTACTTGTTTGAAGGCATGGTTGAACCCGGTTCAATTCTTATGTCGTGCTGATCTAAAACGTGCTTATCTTTTTTAAGATCTAATACAGCTCCACTGACATCTGTATAAAAATTAGCCATAACCTCAGTAATGTTATTATTAGGTTGGGCCATTCTAAAAATCTTTTTGTAGGTATAATGTCCTTTGGATAAATTATACAACACTCTTCCTAACTTATTAATGCTAAACTCGATATCTCTTAACTTAGACTTAGGTCTTTCACTTCCTAATGAAATCATTCTTTCGGTAGCTCTTACTGTCTCAGGAGCTTTTTCAGCAAAGCCATGCATCATTTCTGGTAAACCGAATATAAAGTCAATGTAAAATTCTGACTGTTGGATGAGTCTATAAAACTCACCTGCTAGGGGTTGGGGAGCTGGGTAATGAGGTTCTCCCTGTGAAGAATCTACTTCTATAACTGCATTAGGATTTGCCCAGTCTTTTTCTAATTGAGATAAATCTTCAACACTTCCTAAGGGTACTAAAAGTTTTAATCCTGCTGAGGCTTGTGCATGAGACAAAGCTAGAGACCATAGTTTATTGAGTAGTCTTTGCATAGGTCGTGCTCTAGACACATCGCTCTTTGGATAAGGAGTTCCTGTCCAAATATTAGGAAGTGGTATGATTGGATACTCATCCGTGTTTAAAATGTTTTCGTATAACACTACCTCACCTAAAGAAGCACAGACCTTTACTCTGGTTTGTAAAACTTCTATAGCGGTATACATCTGAATATCAAACGCTTCTTTATTCTCATTATAGAAAACAGAGTATTCTTCTTGAGATAAAATGTCTTCTTCTTGGTTCTGCATATTAATAACTCTATAATAAGGAACCTTTACTTTATAAAATCTTTCTAGTACCTGATACTTTTTAACTTCAAAATAATCTTTATCTTTAACCTCTGCGGGAGTAAATATAGACATAGAGTTTTTGTTTTGAGAAGACGGGTAGTCTTCATCATCATAGGTATAACCAGAAATATCTTTTATAATACCCGGTATAGTCTCTCCTGTCGTTGGATCAACTCGATCACCCAATTCAGGGTAGAGGTTAACGACTTGTTCACCCGTTAAGATGGTGGAAAGGATAATACCATCTGAGTCGCTAAACCAACGATTTCTAGAGCTAGGGGATGCGTAAACTCTAAAGGGATCTACATATGTGAACTTAACGTCACCTCTACCGAAATCTGATTCTCTATCAATGTAAGCATATAAGTAGCCCATACCAGTGGTTGCATAATCTTGTATAGCTTGTTTCATTTGCCAGTCACCATCTGACTTTTCCCAAACGTATCCAAGAATACTTCTCCAAAGTGTAGCTACCTGAACATCAGAGTCTTCTCTAGGAATCACTGTAAATGCAGGTGCTCTTGAAGTTAGGACGGCTTTAAATTTTTCAATAGCTGCAGATACTCTGTCCATAGGTATGTCAGCTTGATTGCGAGAGGATAGTTCATCGGACTCATCGCTTGTAAAATGATTCCCTAAATAAAAGTCAATGTCTTTACGAGCTTCAGTATCCCATTCAGATCGAGCATCTCTCCACTGCCTGTGCAGTTCTTCGTTATATAGAGCTCTTTTATCCTTTTCCATAGACTATATTGTATTTCTTCTTATGTCGTCCAACCTTAAACTATCTCTTATCCTCATCATGTTATCACGACTGTCAAACATAGGAGAAGGATTTTCAATTCTTTCCCCTTGATTTAACAAACCTTGTAACTTAAGAAGCTGTAAAGTCTTCATAGCTTTTGTTTGAATACTGTCCTCAATTTGACTTTGAAGCATTTGCTCTTGTTGCTTTAACATCATGGTAGGATTAGGTCTAAACTCAGGACTAATCATACTGCCTTGATACATATCGGGGTTAGCCTGTCTTTGACCAATGCCTAAAGGATCATCGTTGACGGGGCCTACTCCGCCGGGATACGCTTTTGCTCCCATCTGCTGTCTTTTATCAATGCCTAACGGATCTACTTCTCCACCATTTTGCATATTTCTCCAATCAAATTTCCTATCACTTCTCGGGACTAGATACTGTTTTTCCTTAGGCGGCATTAACTGCATAAGCTCATCACTTGATAGTGGACGAACTACGTTTTTATCTAAAGCTTGATTTAAAATAGCTTTTAAAATATCTTTTTCAGGAGTAGTAGGAGCATCGGGTAGCAACATACTATCCTTAAAATATAGATCGACGATTGCTCCTGCGTAATTTTTTTCAAACTCATCAAGAGTGGCTTCTCCGCCATTTTCATATCTTTTAAACTTCATTCCCATAGGAGATCTTCTTTCTTTTTCAGAAACGTAACCACCTCTTTTATAGCCAGTCATTCCCATTAATGAGTTGTCTACCATACCACCCATCTGCATATAACCCATACGATTCCTAACCATTTCTGGTAATTTACCTAAGCCGGGGTTGTCTTGAGGAACTGATTTGAGTTGACCGCCTTCAGCGTAACCCATCATTTTATCTACAGAGCCACCATGTCCGTACTGCTGAACCATACCACCGCCTGCATAATTAGGCTTTACCATACCACCACCATACATCATCTTCATATTGGCTATAGTAGCCATATCGATAATGTTGTCAATAGCAGAGTGACCACCTTCTTTAGGCATATTGTTTAGTTTGTTTAGCATAGGGACTCCTATCATATCAACGGCTTCTTTGCGAATAACAAACTCACCGGGGGTTAATTTTGCTTTTACTGTGTCAGTAGTTCCGGGCATTACTCTTTAATCTCAAAATGAGGAAAGTCATCAAACTTATTGTCTTCAACTTCCCATCGTCCTCTTTCTTCGTACATATCCCAATTTCCACCCCACCTCAGCTTAATACCCATACCACGGGCAATTCCAAGCACAAAGCCAGCGAAAAGTGTTTGACGTTCTCTATCCTCCCAATCGACAGGATAAGGGGTAACATCAGCGGCTTTAGAAGGACTAGCATTATGGCGACCATTAGGATACTTAACTTTAGTACGGCCTTTATTAAATAAATCATTTTGTCTTTCCTTTCCCCTATGTCCCTCCAAAATACTGCAATCAACATACTTAATGACTTCATTGAAGACATCTTGCAATCGCTCATCACACGTTGCTAATCGTTGTTTTGATTTATTAGAGTATCTTGGCATAGGTGTATTTAGCTAGGTTATGTTAAACATAAAAGAATTAAAGTACAAATATTATTTTACAATCTAGACCCTGTCATCCAGTTATAGGCTTTTGTTGTTATTTTCTTAAGAGGTTGATTGGATGTGTTTTCTAATGCTTCTAACGTAGTTCGAGCACTCTTAGGAGCTTTAGCGTAGTAGTCTGCATAATACAAGGCATCCATTACATCATCGTTTCTAGGTTTAGGGTGTTCAAAGAATTCATCTACTAACTCAGTCATCTCTCTTTGTATGTAAAGTTTTTTAGAATTGACAATAGGGCCTAAGCTAGTTTCAAGTCTGTCTTGCTTTTTAATCCTAGCAGGAGGTTTAACTCCTTTAAATATTCCGGGTAGGAGTCTTTTTTCTTGAGCGGATAGTCTAGTGACCATATCTCTAACCATTTCCTGTGCGGCTACCGTTTCAATCGTCACTCGCCTTACCGGACTGTATTTATTAGCCAGTCTTATAATTTCCTTAGGGACATCAAAGGTAGGGATTCTTTCCCTAAAGTATTCAAGTACATATCGATTGTTGCTTGAGTCTATACCCATAACCAATATCACTTGAAAGTCTGAGGTTTCTGAAGCCGTGGCGGCTAAGTCAACACCGATGTAAACATTTAAAGGAATGGCGTTGTCTCCATCTACTAGATAATTAAAACGAGATCTGGACTCTACCTTACCTCCATAGTATTGAAGTCGATCTATTTTAAAAGAAGCGTTGCTAATGTCTCTAGCATCGTTCATATACTCTTGAGCAAACTTATTAACTAGACCTGCTTCTATAAACTCTCGTTTCTTTCCTTCTAGTTTTTTTAAGGAAAATTGTTGTGGCCAAATAGACTTACCTTTTTCTATGGCCCTATGAAATACAACACTCCAAGGGTACGTTCTGTTTTCTTCTTTGGCTTTTCTATGTCCATCTACTACGGCTTGCAAGAAACTATCAAAGTGTACAATCGTTCCTGACAGCCAAATCCACCCCTCTCTGCCCGGAGTTTCCTCTAAGGCAGGGTACACTGTGGATACAATCCATTTCTTAATATCTGCACGTCTTTCGGGCGTTTTAGTGTTAAGCTCTGATTCAAAGTCATCAAGGACAATACCTGTGTATCTAACATCGACCTCTGCACGACCCCTTAAACGCTGTGAGGTTCCCTTTGCAATGAGTCTATCCCCTTTGGGAGTTACAATATCTTTTTCAGTCCAGCGTTTTCCAGCGGCTCCCCCATCTAGATTACCAAAATAATACTTTAATCGCTTATTCATTTCAAAATGATTGCGTAAATACTTTAGGTGGTCAATAGACTGACTCTGTTCTTCCGACACCCATGCAATAAAATGCTGCTCATCGTCTTGTGCGAAGACCAGTTTATGCATAATGGCTGTTTTAGACAGGATAGATTTACCAAAACCCCTAGGCATAATAATGCATGACCTACTTCCGGGCTTAGTAGTGGTTAGTTTTTCTGCTACATCAAAGTGGAACTCAGGAGAAGCAGACTTATTGAGGAAATCGTTAGGTAAAAAAGCCCTACCAAAGTAAATAAGACTCTTATAGGAGTTAGCAAGTACAGTATCCCTCTTCTGCATCTCTGAAGGAGGGGGTATAATGTTAAAATCGCTACTCATCTAGTTGTTTGGGAGCTTCTGGGAGTATGCCTTGTTCAAATGCTTTTAGCTTTTCTCTGGTAAAGCCAGTAAACTCTTGTATTAGGGCTACTGAGTCTACTTTTTTGTCTGCAGAGAGCATTCCTGATATTTTCATTAGGGTTTCTATGGCTCTAAGCTTGTCGTTGTCCCTAGTATCTTCTTTATCTACAATGCCTTTAGTGTTTTCTAATAAGTAACGCTTCGTAATCCCTACATCCGACATTAAATTTTCTATTTCTTTATCCACTTGATGCCTTATCGTTTTGTTTTTAAGTAGTACAGTGGCTCTAGTTCCTGCATGAGCTAAGCTCTTGGTATCTGGAAATGCTTTTTTATACGCTTCCTTGGGTTTCATACCATAGGCCACATACTTTGCAAAGTTTTTTCTTTTAAAATTTAAGGGAGCTTGAGTTAATTGTCCATACCAATTTTTTTTAGAAAACCTATAGATCTCATCTTTGACTGTACCCTTTAACTTTGCATTTTTTGATATGCGAACCATTCCAATGATAGTTCGTATGTAATGACTTTTGACTCCATTTTTAGTTTGAAAGTAGTCTCGCTTTAATACCTGTACTATTTTATTATCATCTGAATAGCACCACTGTCCTTCCTCCGCTACTTTCCAATCTTCCTGTATAGTTTCTTGGGGGTGATTGAGTTTAAAGTCTTCTTCTTTTTCATAAGCTAAATGCTTAACCCCTGCAATCTTTCTTTCATGAATCATGCATTTAATTTAATAAAAAAACTTGACAAGCCTATATAGTTAAATATAAATTTATTTAACAATTATTTAATTCCGGTTGAATTATATAATAGTACTATAGTATATATAGTATATATATTATATATAGTATATATAGTATATATAGTAATTATAGTATAGATAGTAAATATAGTATATATAGTACCCGCTTAGTAAAGTAGTACCCGCCCCAGTATAAACTCCAAAAAATTTAAAAAAAATATATTAGTATGTGTGTTTCTCTTTTATTTTATCCGACCACCCCCCTAATCGGAATTCAGGTTGAAATAATTAGGTTGAGTTTTTTGTTTTTGTTTTGATCAGGTTAAAAAATTTAATCTATATAATGTACGCAACTAAATTAATTTACATAAATTAAAAATAATTGTAGAAAGTAGGGAACTTTTTAAAATCTCATGCGTATACTAAATGTAATTGACATTTATTCAATTAGCTTTTTGACAATTAATTTTTAGTATTCGATTCAATTCGATAAGTCTGGGGTGAGCCCTTCAGGATTTATTCCCTGCCTGTAACCAAGCTGGCTGGGTACTCATTGAAAATAAGAACACTGTCTTATTGAATGAATACATTACTTAACTAACTAAAAAAAAAACAAATAGGAATATAATATGTACACAAATAATAATCACTTACCTACCGTAGTTAATTCTAATAATGAAGTGGAATACTTACCACCTGTAGAAAACGTCTATGATACTAAACTAGATCCATTTACAGAAGTTGTAAAGGTTCCCTTAAGTACTGATCAGGGCGGATATTCAAGTGCTTTTTCAGTCAGGTTACCAGAGTTACAAAATAAGGAAGTGGGTATAGTTAAAAAAGAATACATGGCCGTATCTAACTTAGATATTCACAAAGTAGGGGAAGCCATCAGGCAACAATCTGGGTTACAGTGGAAGTACCTCAAAACTTTCTTTGATGGTAAAATGTATAAAATGAGTTATATCTGTAAAGACTCAGGATTGCAGGAACAAGTTCCCAATATGGCTGTGGGTGATACTATAGGGATAGTTATGGATGAAGTAAATTCTTATGACGGTTCAGTTAGTGCAGGAATTACATTTAGTTTCTTAAGGTTGCTTTGTACGAATGGAATGACTTCCAAGCAATTTGGCTTTGGTCATACATTCAAGCATACTAATAAGAATCTAGAGTGGGACTCAAATATTTATCAGGCCTGTAATCTGCTAAATAACAACGGTTCTGTAAAACTTACTAACTTTGTAAATGCTTGTGGTAACTTACAGAGACCTATTGAGTTTCCTGATCTTAGACAACTTACAGAAAGTAAAGCATATTTACACAACTTACCAACTACTCAGTACGGTCAAATTGTTAGGAATATGTTTACAGCTAAAGAATCTAATGGAGATCGTAAATATGGAATGACTTCAAATCAGTTCACAGGGTGGGACTTACTCAACTCAGGAACTGAGATCCTAACTCACAAAAACAAACCAACTCAAGGTAATATGAGAAACAATATTATTATGACAGATGGAATGTTGAATTGGGGACAGGATAAAAAAGATCAAGAGTCAATTCATTCAACTCTTAACTAATAGAAAGGGGAGCCGAAAGGCTCCCTTTTTTTTTATTTAAAATTATTTTATATATATTTTATATTATTTGTGCACGTAAGTAGATTATGCACGCAGGTAGTTTTTATGTAAAGTATATATATTTTATAAATCTGTGCACGTAGGTAGTTTTATATAGTCTATGCACGTAAGTAGTTGTTATTTATACAAATAAAACCAACTATGTAAGTAAGTAATTATCAGCAAGTAAAGAAGATATATAATACATTCCCCGAAAATATCCCGTATCATTTACCCACCTAAGAAAAAAAGATAAAATAAATTGGAACTTTTAAATAACTTAAGAGTATATATAATACAACCAATAAAAAAGAATAGGAACTTTATTATGGAATTAAACAACACAATCAAAAATAAAATAGCTAGTTTATGTTCTGACCCTGATGAATTACTAGTTTATTTAAAATCATTACAGGAAAACAAAAAACATAAGACCGGTACTAATGGATATTATCTAGACAAGCTTGTTGAGTGGTTAGAAGGTGGAGAAAAATTACCCTTCAGTGTTTTTAAAATAGGTAATAAAAAGCTACCCTTTTTAACTTTCTCAACCTTGCCGATTGTCAATTGTCCCGGTGCTTTGGAGTGCTTAACTTATTGCTATTCTGTGAAGGCTTGGCGATACCCGGCTGCTTTTTTTGGGCAGGTGCAAAATACTTTAATTATGCAAGAAAGCTTTCATATTATCCGGAATGAGTTAAAAAGGATTTTATCGACACCTAAATTTAAATATCAAAAAGATATTGATTTTAGATTATATGTTGACGGTGACTTTAAAAACATTACAGATCTTCAAAATTGGCTAAACTTAATCAGAGAAAACCCAACTTTGAAAGCTTACGGATATTCTAAAAGCTTACATTTATTTACTCAACTAAATGACTTTAGATTTGACTTTCCAAAGAATTATATCTTGAATTTATCCAACGGTGGTAAATTTGAGATGTTAAAACCTGCTCTGGAAAAATTACACTTTGTCAGAGGTAAATTTACAGCTGTTAAGGGTAAGATCTCTGAAATTAGAAAACAATTTAAAAAGAAGATCTTTATTTGTCCGGGCGAGTGTGGTTCCTGTACCTCTATTGGTCACGCCTGTGGTAACAATACCATATTTAAGAATATGGAAATAGTTATACCAATTCATTAGATCTTATAAAAGATAGTTTGCTAGTATCTATTATAAAAACTAGCAAAAATTTTAATAAAAAAAGAGGTGTAAAATGTATAATTTAAAAAAAGCAGTTAGTTTAATGTTATCAAAAGAATATATAAAAGTAAATCAATGGGAAATAAAATTATTTGATTTAAAACAAGCAGAAAGAAATCCATTATTGATAAAAGTAAAACAACGTAGAAAACAATTAAATAATAAAAGTTAAGAAATAAACTAACTTACAGAAATAAAAAGGAGTTATGTAAAATGACTAAATTACCTAATTTTGAACTAGATATAAGGTTCCTGTTGTTACGTGAGCAGATGAACGACAAGACTATGAACGAGAAACAAAAAGCAGTATTAAAAAAACATCATAAAAAAATGGAACAAATCAGTAAAACGGAAGTATAATAAGTAAGAAAATAAAACGGAGTGTTAAAATGGTATCAGATAAAGATATATATAAATTACTAGGTAAAAGAAAAATAAAATCTATCTTACGTAGGTGGGTAGTTGATCAGGTGAATGTTAGTTTAGAAATGAAAAATTCTCATATTTCTTTTGATTCAACTATTGACGGTTACGGATTGCCTAAAAATTATGATGAAGATCACGATTATTTAGTAGATGATTTATTTGAATTTGTAGGTAATAAAATATAGAATTAGTTGAAGGTGGGGACATTAGAAAGACTAACAAACTAACTAAGTTTGGTAATATTATTAACTTTCGACCTCCTCACCTGAAGCTATATAAAAAAGTAGGTAAATAATGAAGTGGGTAATTGAACAACTAAATAAAGGTTATGTAAATAACGAAGCTAAGGGACGGAGTCAGCATACCAAACAAACTAGACACTTAAAGTACTGTAAACAGTGTAAATTAGTCTTTCAAAAAGATACGATGTATAAAGTACAATTATATTATAAACATATGCCTACCTACAAACTACCTAGGGAAACGTGTAAAAAATGCAAGGGGAAAAAATGATATTATTTTTATTATCTCAGTTAGGAAACAAGATACAGAGTATCTACTCATTAACAGAAGGTGTCAACGAGGATATGAGTAAAAAAGAATTAATCAGTATTATTAACGATATTTCAGGAGACGTAGAAAATCTCAGGGAGGATCTAGCATATATTATGCGAAAGAAGAAGTATTTTAGAAGTGTCTAATTTAAAAATAGCTAAAGAGATCATAAGTCAATATGGCTTAGAAAGTAAAGTAACTTACACAAATAAATGTAACTTAGGCAGGTATGTACCTGAAACAGATACTATTTACATTTCTAGAAATTATACTAGTTTTGATGAATTCTTAATGACAATAGTACACGAAATAAAACACGCATTAGACTGCTTAAAACTAGGAAGGCGTAAGTACATTAAGAAATACAATCAGGCGAGTAATTTGGCTATAAATCAAGGCTTAGATCCCTATGTTTATAACAAGTGGGAGATCAAGGCTGAGAGGTACGCAGAAAATAATTATAAAAAGTGGGAACATTTAATAAAACAGAGTGTATAACAATAAACAAAACGAATGGAGTGAAGTGATGAGTAGAACTATAGATCATTGGACAATTAAGGTTACTTGGAGTGACGGAGAAGAGGAATTTTTAGATGATATTCCAAATAGCAATACAATAGAAAACTATTTAGACGAATATCAAAATACCTATACAGATCAACTAAGTGATTTAGAAGTGAAAAAGCTTGACAAACGACTAAATCAAATAGAACAAGAACAAAAAAAATCTTGGGGTTTGCATAGGATAAGTGGTGGATTTGTGAAAGCTGAGTTTAATGACGTAGATGAAGAAAAGATTTATATAACTTTAAAATCAGGTGTGCAAAGCGATTGTGAAAACAGAGTAACAACCGAAGATTTATCTCTTTGGAGAAATAATTTAGAATGGACAGATTAAATAAAGGAGTGGAGTAATGAATATATTATATAAAATGGTTGATCCTGATAACATCCTTGGATTTAACTACATACTAGAAAACAAGGATTATTACATAGATATATCTTGTGAGAATTATGAGAATAGTGACTGGATAAGGAATATTTACGTCAATGAAAAAACGCATTCTAATGATGTAGGTATGAAAGAAAGAGAACTCGTACTTGGTGAAAGTTATGAAGTTGTTATGGTAACGAATAAAGATATAAAACTAATAAAAAACTGTAGGATTTCTTATTATCGTGAAAATTAATTTGGAACTTTTTAAAAAGCTATGCGTATAATAAGAAATGAAGCAAATAAAAAAAGGAGTTGAGTAATGGGATGTCTCGGTAAGGTTTATATAGATATAGACGAATCAGATGCAAATGAGTTAATGTATGAAGATCGTGATTTTGACTGGTGCTTTCCAGTGTATGACGATAACAACGAAGTAATCGGTTATGTAGATATTGCATTGGGTAGGAATGTAATTAGTCCAGATACTAAAGTAGTTCGCTTAGCAGGAGACGGTGAAGGCAGACTAAAAGGAGAGAATTAATCATGACGACAGATAGAGATATGATGTTAGATGAACTAGCAGATGATATATTCCCAGATCTAATTGATTTGATATATGATAGGAATTTCTACGACGAATACATAAAGAAAGCTATTGAAGAGGAGATGATCCACGCATATGATATTACTTACAGAGATGCGAAAGATCTTTCCTATTCTTTTAGACATAAGTTAATAAGTATAATAAGTAAGGGGGTGAAAGATGTTTAGTCCTTGTTGTCAGTCAGTTGCCTATGATGATTACATTACAGAAGATGGGTGGGGTAGGTGTCTAGAATGCATGGAGCCTGTTGAGTATCCTATAGAGCAGACTCACCAAGAGTATTGGGATTGCGAGTGTGAACAAAACTACATTCACAGTAAATATCACAAGACTTCCTGTGATATATGCGACACCAATATGGAAGATCAACCAGATTCAATGAGAAGTGAGGTTGCTAAATGTTAAGTGCAATATTATTTTTTGTTGTAGGTATTATGATTTTAGTTTACTATAAAGCAATTGATTAATAAAACTAGTGGAGAGGTGTACTTCACTATTGCACTTTCCCTCTAATAATAATTGAAAGTGAAGATAATGAAGATAATGAAGTATGTCTCTCCACTGAATAAAAAGGAAACAAAATGAAGTCTGAAAAATATAAAGAGTTTAGAGAAGCATTTATTAAGAGAACATTTGACTTAAGTGATGCAAAAAGAATTGAATATACAGAAGGGAATCAGGACATAGATGTTCATACTAATTTTAAAAGAATTGGAAACGAGTTAGGTCTTAGTCCTGTTAAGGTGTTAGCCGTCTATCTGGTAAAACATATCAAGTCTTTACTCACCTTTTTTAAGTTAGGTAGAACCTTTAGCAATGAAACTTTAGAGTCTAGGGTTTCTGATATTGTTAATTACCTGATACTGCTTTTATCTTACCTACATCACGAAGAGGTAAAAGATCGTGACGATAGACCTGAGAAAAGATCACAAGGATAAGGAAACAAGGAAATGATTATGTATTATATTATAGAAGTTTTACAGACCCAAGCATTTGATACGATTATACAAACTATAATGTGGGCATCCTTATGGGTGTTTGTTATTATCAGGTTGGATAGAATAGAAAAGAAGTTGTAGTGGGTCAGGTAAAGATTATAAAAGAAACCAAACAGGGGAAACAAGAAATGATTATCGTAACTATTTCAGACTGGATTATAAAGTTTATTGCATTTGCATTTGGTATGTTGGAACTAGCATTTGCTATGTTTTTATTTGTGTTTAGTTTTACATTATTTTGCTTTATTATGTACACGATTGTGGATTACTTTACATCATGAAATGTTGGCATTGCAATACAGAATTAATATGGGGTGGAGACTTTACTTATGAAGACTATGGTCTTGAGGACGAAGGTATCGTAAGTAACCTATCTTGCCCAAATGATTTATGCGAAGCCTATGTAGAAGTGTACTTAAAGCTTAAAGATGATGATGAAGAAGATAATAGCGAAGAGAATTGATTACGTTGAATGCAAACACTGTAAAACAAATACAGACTGCTCCCTTATAGATATGGATCGATCTGTGTGTTACGACTGTATTGTACGAATGAGATTCCGTAGAGAAATAGAGAAAGAACAAGAGGAATATCCTACGATAAGTAAAAAGGATTTTATAGATCTGTTAATGATTTTACGAGAAGGTCAAGATCCTTGTTAATAATTTACTATGAATTCTAATACTATTTTTTTATATTTAAGGAATCGAAATTACATATTCAGGAGTGATTATGAAGGTGTGTTCTACTTGCAAAGAAAGTAAACCTAAAAGAGACTTTTATGTAAATAGGGCTAAGAAAGATGGTCGTCAGTATTTCTGTAAAAAATGTCAAAACGATTATCATAACAACAAGTGGTATAAGAAAAAAAAAGTAGAAAGAGTTCAACAGGTAAAGGAATATAAGTTACACAAAAAAAGAGTCAATTACAGAAAAGTTATTAAAGATTATTTTTCTAAAGGATGTATTGACTGTGGGGAGATGGATATTAGAGTGTTAGAGTTTGATCACGTTAGGGGTGTTAAAAAACGATTTAAACATAGAAAAGGAGAGGGCGTGTCTTTCTTATTAATGAATGGATATAATTGGGAAGCTATCAAGAAGGAAATAGATAAATGCGAAGTCAGGTGTTGTAATTGTCACAAGTTAAGAACCTACGAGCAATTTAATTACCTGAGAGATATGAGAGACATTACAGAAGAATATTTTAATAAATTGGAACAAAGTAAAAAGTAGTGCGTATAAGACTTATAACCAATAACAAAGGAAACAAATGTACACAGCATTAAAAGAATTAATTACGTTACTTGAAAGAGACGTTGAATACGCACAAGACGATTTTCATCAAGATCAAGGGAAGTATTATCATCTTGGTAGAGTAGAGGGTCTAACAAAGGCTCTTAATTATGTGCTTAAAGCTCAGGCTAAGGAATTAACTGAGCTAGATAAATGGGCACAGTCATATAACAAACAGGAAGGATAAAAGTATGAACATAGAACTAGGGAAGATGCAAGATATTAGTATACACGATGTAAAAACTATGTCTTTTGACAGAATCAGTACATCTACTTCAGATTACGTTAAGGATAAATACTTTACGACTATATCAATTAAAACTCACGACAATCAAATGATCGATATTACGTTGTGGGCTGACGATAAGAACGTATTGCATCAAATAACTAAATAAGTAATTAAGGGCGAGGTTATGAACTGGTTTATTATATTCCTATTCTTCCAGTTCAACCACAACTACACTCACTCCGCATCCTCGCCCTTAAACTTTTAAAGGGAACCCCCTATGAATATTGAAAAAATTTACCACGACTGGCTTAGAAAGAAGAATTCTTTACATTTTAAGAATCGGTATCAGGGACACGAACAATGGTTTCACGGATCTAGTGCTGGAATGTGTATGAGAAAGCATTACTTTCAACACGTTGCAGATGTACCCCCTAAAGAAATCAATGATGATACCCTAAGGTTGTTTAGGTTGGGTGATTTAGTACACGGAGACATTCAAGATGCAGTTACCGAATATGCTATTTTAAATGGAGCTCAAGTCCTTATTGAAACAGAGATAAGAATACCCGAAGTAAATGTGCGAGGTTTTTTAGATATGCTAATCATAGAAGACGGAGCATTGATCGATATTAAGACTTGCAATGCTTGGAAATGGAAAGGTTTATTTGGTCGCAATCCTGATCCTAACCCAGCCACTAATTATTATTTACAACTAGGAACTTATGGTTGGTGGTATGAAAAAGAATCTGGGAACAAATTAAAGAAATTAGCGTTACTATATTATAACAAAGATAACTCTAGGATGCGAGAGAAGGTCATTCCTGTATCTTACATAGATAAAGCAAAAGAGTATTGGCGTAATGTTAACAAGGTTTTTGAAAAAGGAAATCCACCTATAGAACTTGGAGTAGCTCCTGTATATAAGTGGGAGTGCAATGAGAAGTATTGCAACTTCTATAAGATATGTGGTGGAGGATTAAAAGAAAAAGGAGTCGATTTATGAGCGACAAAGAACCCGATTGGGATAAGATAACAGAGGGAAAGATTAGACACGGATTTGCCGTGGAAGCTTTCTCTAAAGGTAAATCACTAGACAGTGACACTATGAAAGAAATAGATCGTTGGGTTTATTTTGTTGTGCACGGCTATGATGGTGTTAAAAAGATAGTGAATAAAGATAAGAAGCTATCACCTGAAGAGTTTAAGAATGCCGTCATTGAGAAGTTTGATGGTGAAGTGATTAAGCAAACAGATGATGAGTACATAGCAGAACAGATTGAAAAGAATATTGTGGGCCTAAAGAAACAGGATCAGAATAAAATAAAGTACCAACTAAAGAATGGTACTATTACTCTTGACAATCTAGATGCGTGTCTTAAAAAGATAGAGGTTATGCAAAACGCTTAAGATGGATGACTTTGGAGATGCTTATTACCCTTTTGACGATGAATCAGATCGTAAGTCTTTACCTAAGGGTAGGTATACAGCTACTATTATTAATCTTGAGATCTCTAAAGATGTCAGGTTTGGTAGCTACATTGCCGATGTATTTAAACCAGAGTACTTAATAGATGTTACAGAACACCCTGCTTATGAAGACGTTATTGTAAAGGATGATGGTATCTTTAGGTATAAAGAAGTAGAAGGTATGAAATACGAACATAAGAAAAACTGGGGATTTGCGAAGTTTATATCTATGATGAAGATAGGTAAGAGGGGTAATCAACTGCCCTTCTTATCTTTATCTAGTATAAGAAAATCAAGAGTGTTGATCGATGTCTTTATTAAAAAGTTTTATAACGACTTAGACTCAGAAGTAAACTACCCAGTAGCTAGAGCTATTCAATTACTAGAAAAAAGATTGGATACTCCTTTCTAATGAAGTTAGATATTAACACCGAGAAAGGACAATCCTCATTAAGATATGAGAAGAAGATGATTGACAGAATCAATCATACGATCTGTAAAAAACACAAGAACGATTCTATGTTAATAGAGACTGACAAAAGTATGGATGCTAAGATAGATGGTATCATTGTTAAAAATAATGAAGTAGCTGGGGTCTTTGAGTCTAAGTGTAGAAATTTAAGTCTAATGGAATTAAAGCGTTTTGGATCTTGGTTAGTGACTTACGATAAGATATCGGATGGTAAGCTATTATCTACTATGTTAAGGGTTCCTTTTATTGGTTTTTTATATTTAATTAAAGATGACATTATTATGTATTGGAAAATAACTGATAAATATGGGAACTTTTTATTTGATTATGACGTTAAAGAAACAAGAACACAGAGAACAATAAATGGTGGGAGTATTGTTAGAAAGAACGCTTTCCTACCTGTTAAATATGGAAACGAATTATTATGAGTAAAGGAATTTGCACAGCAACAATTAAGATGAATACAAAAGAAGTATTAAAGTGTATTAATGCTTTAAGTTACTTTTCTGAAAGATATGTAAACGAAATGACTAAAGAGTCGTTAGCTGGATATAAAAAATTATTAAAAGATTATAAAGATATATATGATTCTATGATAGCAAAAGAAGATCAAGGAGTTAAAAATGTGTAGATCAGAATGTTGTGGAGCAAAATCCGATGAGGATTATAAGATTTGCTCAGAATGTCTTGAGCATTGCGATATATGGTACGAAGAAGACGATGAATAAGAAATACTACAGAGAGGGTATGAGAGATAAGATAGAGTACAAGTATCAATGTATGACTTGTGACTTTCATCACGTTTCAGATAGTAAGACACTTTATATGCATTGTCCAAGATGTAGAATAAAATACGTTAAATCAAAAATGAGAATATCGATATGAAAAATCCAAAGAATGTAAAAAGAGGTAGGCGAAATAGACAAAGGGGAGCTGAGTTACAAAGACAGTCTGTTCGTATGGCAAAAGACTTTGGCTTAGAAGCTTACAACAGAGATCGAGGTGGAGCCCAACACGAAAAGGGAGACATCGAAATAGAAGGGCGTTACTATGGATGCAAAAGAAGGACGAGTATAGCTAAATGGCTTAAGCCTGAAAAACACGAAGATGGTGTCGTAGTTAGGGAAGATAGAGGTAAGCCTTATATTGTGTTAGATTATGAGTTTTTTATTAACATACTTTCAATTATGAAGGAGCTTAATGATGGCAACAAATCATAAAAAGCTAGGCCTAAGAGAAATCATAAGAGTCTATGAAAAATTAGTACTAGAAGACAAGGTTCATAAATATGGATCTGCTTTTCAAAGATTGATGAAATTAAAAAGAATTTTAAACAACAGAAAAAGATGGGTTAGTCATAAGTATAATTAAATAATCTGTTTAAGAAATCAGATGTTAAATAAATACGTTGGCTCGTAAATAAAATATTTATACTAACCCATTACAAACAAGGAGATCAGAATGGCTGAATATCAGCAAAAAGACCAGAGCTTCAAGCTTTGGAAAAATACCTTCAAGAATGATGGTGACAAAAAACCAGACTATACCGGAAACGGAATGTTTGACGGAACCATGAAAGACGTTGCCCTTTGGATAAACAAAGATAAAAATGGGAAGCGTTACTTGTCAGGAACGGTTAAAGTACAAAAAGGAAAGGACGAAAGCCCTTTTTAAGTAACTTAACGACTCCATATGAAATAGCGGGCCTACGGGCCCGTTATTCTTTAGAATATTTTTAATCAATACTTATATCAAAAAAATAATAATATGCCTGTAAACAGCAATATAGAAGGTGTTTTTTTCTTTAATGTTTGAAATTTGTAGTCACATAGATAGATTATGTGCTTTTTGTGGTAAATCGTATTATGATCCAGAAAAAGAGATCAATACAGAAGAAATAAAATATTTTTGTGGCGTAGCATCTAGTTTTGATACGAGAGTTTTATCTCTACCTGAGTGTTGGTTAAAAATGAGTAAGTCGCAAAGAAGTACTTATGTTAAAAATAAGAAAGAAGAAATGTTTAGAATTAAAATGAGGAGAAGAAATGGATATAATGGATGAGTTCCCAGATGAAGGCAGACTTAAATTAGTTTATAAATGTCCTGAGGAAGACTGTGAACATACTAGAGTAGTTGATGGATACTACCATATGATTTGCAGGTTACACGGAGATGAGAATCCTTTGATGACTTTAGATGGTAAAGACCGTAATGGGGAGAGTTTTACAAAAGAAGATTACTTACCAGAAGAACAGAGAAGAGAGATCCTTAGAATTATTATGAGTACTTTTACAAAAGAGTTAACAGGTAATAAATATTTTAAAACCTTAGGTGACTTCTGGAAAAAGAATGGCTTTCAGGAATATGCAGATGAGTCATATAGTCATATTAAGGATTAGCTTTTTTCTTTGCCTTATTCATAATCCTTTCTCCGATAGCATCAGAATCATAATCTTCCCAGAGTATTGGGTTCTCCCTTCCAAATGAATTATTATAAGATTTAATTAATTTAGTAGCTCTTTGAGAGTCCCCATCAATAATTGCATCTTTTATCTTAGGAAGAATGATTTGCTTTCTTCTTTTTACATAAGCCTGTCTTTGTCCAGAAGGTTCGTATCGTTCTAAAAATCTTCTTGGGGCTGTTCCTAACAAGGGAGCTATATACTTTGGAAATCTTTTAGCCGCACCTAAACCATAATCTTTTGTGTCTTGCATTGTTCTCGTCATAGCACTCCATATCTTATCAAAGTCCTGAACAACAGCAGGCTTAAAAGCGAATTCAAGAGCCCTTACTTTGTTTTCATTAGATACAATATCTCCAATTACTCCAAAAGCTCCTACCGCAGCAAACTTATCTATATAATCATCAATAGTAAACTTACTCATATCAATAAATGAATCAGAACCAGTTGAGGCCATTGGAGTCCCCTCATTTAAAAAAGAAAACATATACCTATTTTCATCATACACAGGCTGACCTGCAAACTTTTGAGCTAAAGCATCTCTTGCCCAAGATACCATTTCTCCACCTGCCATTCCAGCAACACCTAACCTTAGCAATGGAAATAAATTACCACGACTTACTTCGGCTTGAAGCTGTTCTCTCATCCAGTTAAACTGTTTATACCCGAATTTTTTAAACAAAAAGAAAGGTCTAAATCTGGGGTCTAAGGACACTAACGGCTCATTTAAAACATTTCTTTGTAACTGACTGTCTCTAGCAAATTTATACATACCTTCATACATCTTCTTAGGTGGTATTTTTTTAGTGTAATCTGTAATGCCTAAATCTTGTAAGTTTTTTATAGCCCAGTTTCTTCTATTAACCTTATCTCCGCCAAGTACTTTAGGTAGTTTAAGTCCAACATCTAACAACGCACTTTTACCAGTGGCCGCTTTTTGCAACCCAGTAATCCATTCTCTTGCTGCAGCAGCTGAAGCCAATTGATTGAATTTGTTTATAGTTTGAAATCCAAAAGCTCTTGTTGTTACATCTGCAAATCTACCCATGAATGTGTCAGTAGGTTCTAAACTGTTAATCATTTGAAATATAGATAGATTAGATACTCCTGCTTTGGCAATCTCAGCACGATATTCTTTTCCGGCTTTTGTAGGCATAGACATTTTAATCATACCTTTCATCATTGGGTAGTATCCTGCTTTAACAGCAGTAGATATTGAAAGCTGAGTTAAGTTGGGTATAGTAGCAAATCCCAATCCAATTTTAGTACCTATCTCAAAATTTACTACCTCACTCCAAAACTTCTTAGCAGTGGGTTTCCAATTATAAGAAGGATCCATTTCTATTTTATTAGTATAGGATTTAAACAACATATCGATTGTGTTAGCTTCAGTATCTAATTGCTTACCAGTAGCAATGTCTCCTAGTTTGGTTTTCTGAGCTGCGTTAGTTCTTAAAGCCGCTATTCTACCAGAAATATTTTCTCCTTGAGTTCCAAAGGTTTCTACAAATGAAATCCTTTTAGCTAACTGAGTGGCATACCTAGCCAATACTAACCTAGAATCTCTTTCCATAAATGCTTTAGGAATTTTAGTTCCTTGCCTAGCTAACTCTAAGTTCTTGGCAGTGCTACTAAAATGAACAGTCACAGCTGAATTTAAATCATAAAAGGCCTGAGCAATTTTCTTATTTTCAGCGGCCATTTGAGCTCTTGATTTTGAAACATTAGTTTCTTTTATACCTGCCATCTCTTTTAAAGCAGATACAGTAGACTCGTTAAATTTATTATTTTGAATATGGTCTAATATTAAGCTTTGAAATTCTTTACTGTTTGTTGCTTTATCAAAAACTAAACTAGGATTTTCCTTACCGATTAAAGCAATATCCCTATTGAATACTTTTAAAAACTCTGGCTTAATCATATGTGGAAAGTAGAAGTCTTCTTTAGGCCCTAAATCTATTCCTGACTTTGTCGCTCTATTCCACATATTATCCATAACTTTTCTATATTCTTGAATACGATTGTAATCAGGAAGAGAAGCATCCCCGTTTTTTCCATACCTAGGATCTTCCATTTTATCTGCAATCCCTTCATAATATCTTCTTAGTTTTTTACTTTTAAATAGCCCGTTTTTAAAAGCACCTATATGATTAAACTCCTGTAGAAATCGACCTAAGGTAGTAAGATTTAAAGCATCTGCGTTGTTGAAATCAACTAATGACATTTTACCTAATTGAGTTGAAATTCTATTTTTAGATTGTCTCCAAAACTTAGGAAGAGTTGGAGCGATTTCATCCATTAGCATTTTCTTAGGTAGAAGATCGCCTTCCCAACCATTCTTAATAAATGAATTTTTTAATTCAACTACCCTTCCTTGATGTCTCATTTCATTTAAAAGTTTTAACTGCTCTATAGGCTGTAATGTTTTTAAATTTAAAGGATCTTTTTGAAACTCAGCTGTTTTTTCTAACTTAGCAGACTCAATATGAGATTGAAATTCTTTATCGCTTAATTTTAATTTTCTTTTTAAATTTTTAATTTTCTGATTTCTACCTAACGCTAAACCTTTAGGGGTCTTAGAGCGATTACCTTCTCTAGTAATAAGGAGCTGATCAAATTGATCGTAATTTAATTCGAGTGGCTCTTTAGTTTTTTTATTGATTAAGGTAACCTGTTTTGCTTTATCATTAAACTTTAAATTATTATATTGATTATCATATCTATCAATAAATATTTCTTGAGATTCTATGATATTTCTAGCAGAAACTTTTTTATCTGGAAGTTGCTCACTCATAATATATTCAGCTGTAGTTTGAGCATCCATAGCACTATCAAACCTTTTAGACTTTATTTTTTTAATGCCTTTTTTTATTCCAGACATAGCCGCTTTCTGAGCTGTTAAGCCACCAATAGTACCCGCTGCGTGAATAAAACCTTCTAAATTTATTTCTTCACCGCTTAACGTAGGGGCCAATACTCCAAACTCAGCCGTTTCAGCTGCTTTAATAGCCGTTGTTCTAGTGACATTGCTTAACTTAGGGCTAAGTACAGACTTTAAAATAGAACCAGTTCCAGAAGTAACAAGTCCTAAGGTTCCCCCCTTAAGAGTTTCTTTCAAAGCCATTACTTCGTCAACATCACCAGTAGATGTCTTATCATAAGCAGCCGTAGCTAAACCGCTGTAAAATCCAAGACCGCCAGCACCTTTAACTCCTTCGATTAATGCCTTATGAACCACTCTGGGTGCAGCATTTTTAACAGCTTTGCTTGCTACCCTAGCGTTAATACCTGATTCAGTCATAAGTCTGATTGCATTGTTTGGAGCATTACCTAGAACGGCCATAGCTGCTTTATCATCTAGTTTGTTAGCAATAAAAGTCTTAGAAGCTTTCTTAGTTAGTCCTTTTTTTATAGCTTCTTTAGCCCCTGCTTTTAAAGCTTGCTTTGCTGCAAGCCCTCCTACACCTCCACCCGCAATCATAGTTGCCCAATCTAATGGCTGTAAAAAACTAATTAAAGTAGCTCCGACATCTTCAACTATATTTAAATCATAGTCTTCTTTAATAGCTTCTCCCTTAATCATTCTTTCGGTAATACCTGTAATACTACGACTGTACCCAGCTTTTACCCATTCAGGAGTCCAGCTTGGTGGTTGATAACCATACATAGTCTCGTCAGCAGAAGACTTCTTTAATTGTTCTTCTTGCTTTCTTCTTTCTAATCTATAATTAGTAGGGAAAACTAAATTATTATCATAACTAGATTCTTCTTCTAGTAAGTCACCTCTTTCATCTACTTTTTGTACTAAAGAATCAGAGGTTAATTTTGGGTTTTTATATATAGAATCTAATGAATCAGCGAATGACTCATATGAATTAAGTTTTACGGGCATCTAAACGCTCGCTACATACTGGCTATTTGAGAGGGAAATAACTCTTCTATAAATGACATTACACCAGCAACTGGAATTCTTCTTCTCCCTAAGATACCGCCCGCTACATTTCTAGTGTCAAGTTGTTTTCCACGAACCATATCTCCTTGAGGTGAAAACATTTCAGCATATCCGGGATATCTAAATTGTCTTGTGTTAGGATCGTAGATAGAAAGAAGATCTTTTTCTAACTTTTCCCTTATGCTCTTTGACCTTTTTAATGCGTTTTTATAAGATTGATCTCCTCCTTTACTATTTGAATACCTTGATCGATCTTCTAATTTTTTAATTTCTGAGATTTTATCTGCTGTTATAGAAAACGCTTTTTCCGGTGCTCCATACGGGCCTTTGGGAGGACTAATTTTCGTAGAAATAGTTTGACCAGTTGTATCATTGACTTGATCAGTTGATCGTCTTGGGTTTGCTTGAAGAGTGTTTAAGCCGGGTATTGTCATAGGCCCAACAGGCATATCTTGATTGTCGATATCGCTAGTCATATCATTTAACCTTTTATTAATACTCTCTTCAAAAGCTACCATTTCTTCATCAGTTGGTGCACCTACCCCTTCAAAAGTTGAACCTTCAGTGATATTAGGCATTGCTAATCCTAATCTATCTGCTTCCAGTCTTTTAGCTAAAAACTCTTGGTTTCTTTGTTCTTTAGTAACGGCATCTGACTGTAATTTTGCTGCATCAATAACAGATTGACGGTACTGTTCTTCTGTTTCAAGTTTATATCTAGGGTTAAACAGTATCTCCTGATAGGTTTTTTTTGCAGATTCTAAATCTTCTAAGGCTTTCTTTCTTATCTCATCCACGGTGGCTTTGCTAGCAACTTCACTTAAATCTTTTATGTTTTTTTCTGTTTCAATAAGAGCTGTATAGTCTACTCTTCCCTGTTGTCCCATATTTTGCCATTCACTAACCGGTATCATACCTTGATTCATCCGTTTAATTCTAGAGCTTACTGTATTTTTAATTTGAAATAATTGACTATCAATTTTTCCACCAACTTTTGTATCATATTTATTTTCAAACTCTTTTATTTCATCCATATAAGCGTATATATCGCTAGAGTTTTTAGGGATATTTGGCAATCTATTTCTCAAATCTACAAAATCATCATTCATACCCTCTGTTTTAGTTCTTGCTTCACCTGCTGCCGTAGCGGCAATATTATCGCCTAAGGAATTATATATAGAAATTGCCTGATCGTATTGTTCGTTTTTTAGCAACTCATCAGCTGTATTTCTTTTTAGTCTATTCTCATCTCTTATAATACCCTGTTGATACCTCTCTTCATTTCTCCTATCTAAAGACTTTTGCCTACTTAAAGCATCATTGTATTTTTTTTCTTCTAATTTCTGTGCTTGATACTGACCTACATAATCTGGTAAGCGATCTAGAAAATCTGCAAGGGGTGTTTCGTATTGACCGGGAGCCATACGCTGTCTTCTACTGTATATTGATTTTACTCCGTTAGCCATTATTAACTAATCCTTATCCATCTACCTTCTCCCTGTGCTCCATCGGGGCCAACTCGCCTTCTGAATTGCCAGATTTGATCACCAAAAGAATAGTCTGTATTTGGCATAGCGTTTGCAGGGGGATTCCAGTTAGGATCATTCGTAGGTACTGGTGTTGCAGCAAGTTGTTCTTCAGGGGTTAGTTCTGTAATACCGGAAACTTCTGCTCCTATATCGGCAGCTAATTGCTGTTTAATACGTTCTTGATAATCCTCTGCAGACTTTTCTCTAGCTTCACTTGCTATATCAGATGAAGCTTGAGTTAAATCAAGTAAACTTTGTTGCTGTACCCCACTACCTGAAAACCCCTGTTTAGCAGACAACGCAGTAGTACCAATTTTTGCTTGTTCCAAGTCTCCTCTAGTATTTCTTATCAGTGGATTAACTTTTCCATAATCAAAACCCTCATAATACTTAGAAGCATCATCGTCTATTCTCAATCCCATACTAGTTGCTATGTCTTGAACATTAGTATTATAACCAGCTGTATCTGACACTGATGGTGAAAACTGTCCTTGTTCAGAATCTTGAGTAGGGTCAAATCCTGTTGGAGGGGTATAGTATGAATAAGGATTTGGAGTATTGGTAAAAGTACCCGAACCAAACCCACCAGACCTTTCCATAATTGGGCCACCTTCTTCATAGTTAATAAGACCGCCACCCTCTCGATTTACAAACGCTGGAGCCTCTGTTCCGAGTGACTGATAGTACTTCTCAAGATTGCCTTGTAAAGTCGCACTCCTAGCAAGGCTATCCTTTGATTCTTGTATAGATCTTAAGGCTTCAAGAACTGCGTTCTCTTGTCCTATTGCATTTGAAGCTGACAACGTATCCTCATAACTTGCTGGGTTAAAGAAATTATTTGAAAGATCTACGTCTGGAGATGCTTTTGGTATAGAGACTCCTAAAGCCTCAATGAGATTAAAATCAGGTGTAGACCCAGAGTCTAATGACATTAAAGCTTGCCCTCCATCACTCGCTAGCAGTGAAGATCTTCCTTCTGGTGTGTTTAAATACTCTAGTGTATCAGCATAGGCTGCACTACCAGCTGCTTCTTTTTCAGCTATATTTAAAGCAAGTTCATTAAATTGTTGGCTAGTATCGTACAGCCCTTGTGTGTCAGGTTGAAGTGAAAAACCAGAAGTAGAAGGAGCAATACTACTCTTAGGTAAAGTCGCTGTGGGGTTCAGTAGGCCAAGCTGTGCGTAGGGATCTACTGCCTGAGAAGCTACTGCACTAGCACCTTCCATTCCAACCCCAGCTAATTTATCAGGTCTTAACTTACCTGCAACCGTTCCATACATTCCACCACCGGGTGCTAATCCTGCTGTTAATCCAGCCTTTAATCCAGAGACACCAGCTCTTTCTAGCATACCTTGGTTGTATTCCTCACTAGCTTCATCTATATCTTCAAAATCTTTTCCATAAAAAAATGTATCTGATGGTTGCTCAGATCTACGAGCTCTACCAGCCCCTATTCTTTCTCCAACTCCTTTTCCTATAGCTGTTCCAATTGCAGGGGCCAATAAACTTAATCCACCTGTAGCTGGAGCAAGAGCAGCCGCTAGCAAACCACCGCCAATTCCTAATGCAGACCCAAATAAACTACCTTTAGCTTGTCTTTTAGCTTCTTTTTCTTGAGCTGATTCTAAAGCTTTAATTTCTTTAACTTGTTGTAAGGCTCTTGCAACTTCAGCATCCCCACCAGTCTGCATCATAGTCATCAAACTAGGGGAGCTCCCCATATAGTAGCCAGTCATATTAGAGCTTGATCTTAAGGGAGTTGAACTAGAATAAGTGTTAGATTTCTTGTGCATGGTGTAATTCCCTTGAATTTAAGAAAGTTTTTTGTAATAATAAATAGTTTAATTTCATTTTATATGCTAGCGGTAACTATAACGTACCAGTCTGCTCCATTTTTTAATAGCACAGCCACATCTGTAGCCGTATCTAAAGCAAAGTCACTACCGCCGGGCAAAAATATATTATCTTCATTGTCCTTAATAGTTACTGTTCTAGCTCCATTAACAGCTCTTAATATTAAAATTTGACCAGAAACCCCACCGTTAATAGTATCTAAGTCGTCATTTCCACTAGCTCCTTGAACATCTACTTCATGTAAGGAATGGGTTACGGTAATAGCACCACTTGCTATTTCTAAATTAGGGCCCTGTTCAAACACCAGATCTTTAGCGGTAACTTTTGTTTTAGTCCTACCGGAAACTTCTAAATTCCTATCCACAATCTGATCACCGTTTGCAGATAAATAAGTCTTCCAAAGCTTACCAAATTTTTTACGATACAAAGCTAATAAAGAATTGCTTTTTTTATGTAGGGCAACCTGTCCATCTACCATACTTGCTGGAGAAGGAATACCATTGAACTCAACAGTACTTTGTTTAGTATTAATAACTTTACGAATATCTCTTTCAGTTAACGGCACTAACTCACTCTCTTATTTCTAATAACTCTATACTCTATACTCAAATCGTTAAATTCAAATATACCAGCACTACCAACGTCAAATTTTATTTGAATACTTTGACAAGCTAATGGATTCGTAGCAGGTGTTAACTTAACTACATCCCATTGTCCAGATGTATCTACTAAATTGCCTGTGAATGATCCACCACCGCTACCTGAAAAAGCTTGCTTGCCATCAATAGCGTATTTAAAAGGTGTAGTCTCAGCACCATCTGATTTATAAGTTACATAAACTGCATACACTTTCTTAATAAGACCCGGTTCACCAAAGTCAATATCTTTTGTTACGAACTCTTGTCCAGATGATGATTTACTTACTGGTAAAAACTTTTTAAAATCCACATCATTACTATTTTGCAATCCTAAAACTAAATTATTATTCCAGTCTGTAACAAAGTTTGTATATGTTTCACTGTCGTCAAATATATTGCTATGAAATATCCAGCCGTTACTATCAAAATCATATACCCAGCCTTGGTTAGAATTGGTAGTAGAGTCATTAGGGCTTCTTAACATGATTAAAGAATTACTAATAGCATCGTATCCAATCATAACGTCTTTAACATTTCCACTACCTCTATACCAAGACTGCCAATCCACATTGGTTGAGGTGTAAGAAGCACTGCTAGTTGCTATTTTCTTTTCAATTAAGTTCGTAGCTCTATTACCATCATAGATATAACAACCATCATCAGATACCCAAGCTATACCGTATTTAGTTTTTGTAACGCTAAAACTAAAATTAACACCTGCATATTTAATAGTGTCCTCTAAATACCATCCTGCTGGACTAGGACTCGCAATATTAATTACATGAACTAAATTATTTTTAAAAGCCAGTAGTCTATCAGCATAAGACTCTAAGGCTGTATACTCTCCATAGTCACCCTTAGAAACGTCAATAAAGTTATGTTCTAAAAATGTATCAAATTTATTAATCTCACTATACATCAACCTATCGCCATGCTTTTGAAGCTCTATGTTTTTACCTTTTAACTTCACATTAGCAATAAAGGTTCTTCTATTAGCAATAACAGAAGCTTTGTATATTTCATTTCGCCCACCAAATGCATTGAAGTGAACATCAGGACTGTATCCATTGATAGTGTCATAAGTATCTATATTAGGAGTTGTAGCATTTCCTGTTGCAGGCCCTGTTACATAATAACCTTTGCCACTCTGATAAGACCACCCAACATGATCTCCATCAAAGGTCATCTTAATACCTTTCACAATATCTATATCAACCAATAAAGTTAAATCATTATCTGTATTAGCTAACCTTGTGTAAACCCTTGCCCCTACTAAACGAGCATTATAAGCTAAGTCTGCATACACAGATATTCTTAATGCCTTACCTCCAGCTGATGTATGAGTTCCGGCAGCTAAATTACTTCCATCGTCTCCATCTCCCATTTGAAATGGTAAAGACTCTTGATTGTTTTCATAAACAAAACTTTGATAAAATTCATAAGTACCCGCTTCCCAGTCCCCATCAGCAGTACCGTCTGTAATACCAACATTAAAACCTAACCCTCTTTCCAATATAGGACTATCTCCTTGTATACAAGCATGAGGGTCACTAGCAGATCCACTTGTGTGAACACCTGATCCATCTAGTATACCGCCATATCTTCTTTGGTAAGTAATAGTACCGCCTTGCCCGCCTGATCTTTTTGTACAAAACAATACTTCTTTTGGAAAAGCACCTAATGCTTCCCCAATAGTAATAATTTCTCCGTTGGAAGCCTGATCTAATCTCTCAACAGCACTGGTGTTTTCAAAAGATAATTGATCTACTCTTCTTACAGTTAAGTTGTCTATATCTCCATGATGCTCAGAAGTACTAGATGATAATTTAATAATTAAATAGCTTGTAGTACTGGTGGCTGTGTAAGGAACTATTAATGTATTTCCGGTTGTATCTAAAGCGTGTTCAATAGCACCACTTTGATTGTCTGTATTGAAATTAGTAGAATCAGAACCTAAAGAAATGCTAATATTAGAATTACCAGCTGCTAGTACATCAAAACTTACTTGATAAGTGGCTCCCACAACAGTAGTTAGCCTAAGAGATACAGAACCTTGATTTGCTGATCCGTTAGTTAATACTCCAGTATTAGAGCTCATTGCAAACGTAGCTGAGTCAAATGCTGCAAAACCATCACTATCTACTAATGTAGCACTTCCGTCTCCGTTATTGTCTTCAAAATCAAACAGGCTGTCATTGTCATTTAGAGCTCCAGCAAAAAATGTTTTTTTAGCAGATGGCAACATATTTGATAGTTCACCTGTGTCAGCTCTAAACCTTAAAAGACTTGTACTATCTTTTTTACCTCTTGCTACCCCTCTGTTCTCACTATAAAAGTTAGTTGCTTGAGCAGGATCATGTTCATCTGCATTTAATGTAGTGTTACTCCCACCATTAACATTAGGAGAATTGATGTAAGCGTAAGTAAAAGAAGTCGCTAATTTAGGAGGAGCTAGTGTATTGGGATTTTCTTGCCAACCCGCAAAGCTTAAACCATATGTGCTTGCAAATTGTGTTCTTTGTATATAACCAAACCACTTTATAAAACTTGTGTTTTCCTCATTAATATTACAAACTCGTAAAGATTCGTCTACAAAGTGATATATGTACTGAGCATTATCTCCAGTCGCTGTAGGGTTAATCGCATTCTTAATCCATCCGTCTGCACTTGCTGGACTTACACCCACATAGTCAGTCGTGGCGTTATTTGACCAAACGTCAATAGCGTTATCACCACTTTCGTCTACGTCACCTAAAGCACATAATTTATCTCCCGGTGCTCGTATAACTTCTATAATGGGCTTTGTAGTACCAGCAGAATCTTCATCAGTTAAGATCTGTCCTTTTAAAGAATAATATACATCACCAGTACTTCCTAATGCTGTTCCATCGGTGTTGATTTCAGTAACTGTATAAACTCCATTATTGTTTGTAGTTCCAGATACTTTAATAGTATCGCCTACTTTAATTAGGTTTTGAACGGCAGAGTCGTCCGCAGTGTAAATAGTACTGTTTCCATTATCAGTACCACCTACTAACTTCATAAAGTTATTTGAAGGAGTTGGCATTATACCCTTGTTTTAACTTGGTAAGTCTGGTATATCTGCAGGAGTATCATCGCTACTAGCTACTCTATGAAAACTTATATTTCCATTACCAGTTCCAAGGGCTAAGTCTGTACCACTCTTAGTTTCTGTAATAGTTTGTTCAGAAGCTCCGCTATGATCTGATTCAAAATAAAAAAAGCCATAACCGCCAGATCCTAATATGTTAGCCGTTCTACTAACAATGTACTCTGTTAAATCCGTAGTTCCGTCAGAACCTTCTATAGCATCGTATAACCCACCAGCACTTTTTATTTTACCTAATGAATCAATAGACATATCCTGTATATAAGAATACTCATTGTCAGGTATATCTCTAGGATCTTTACGATTATTCATACCTCCAGACCAATCTTTAATTGTCAAGAGTCTTTTAGGCATTACTTACTTCCAAATATCTTAGAGAAAAAACCTTTCTTAGATTTCTTACCCTTAGCACCGCCAATCTTCTTACCTTTTTTCTTTTTCTTCTTAACATCTTCCATCATTGCATACTGCTCTAAATGTTTATCAGCAATGCTTGAAGGTTCTACACTGAGTGAAGATACTGTTAAAAGAGCTATTATTGAATGAACCATTATTTAAACTCCTGTATTAATTGTTTAATTTTTACAAACATCTCATCGTCTTTTTTAGTAGGTGTTATTCTTACTATTTGATCTATAAACCAAATAACTGCACCTTTTGTACCATGTTTTTTAAGTTTTTTTGCAATATAT
>Ga0209232_1000198_pt1 | contig 37970 bp, 27 predicted proteins | sample ETNvirenome_2_60_FD_184066 | JGI IMG/M metagenome (GOLD analysis project Ga0209232, IMG submission 184066) | Marine viral communities from the Pacific Ocean - ETNP_2_60 (SPAdes) (version 2) | ecosystem: Environmental > Aquatic > Marine > Oceanic | place: Pacific Ocean | collected 2013-06-22
TAATGTGTCCATTGCCCTACGGCTGCAATTCCAGCAATTTTAGTATTTACAGTAGAATTATAGTAAATATAGCTATTGCTATCATTACTAATTCCAATAGAAGGATTATCAGAACCCCAATTTAAAAAGATTTGAAAATCAGTATTGTTGTTTGGTTTTAGCCACCCTTCAAACGTAAAATCTCCTGTACCAAAATTAAAATCGTTACTAGAAGCAAGTTGCAAACTATCAGACGATCCATCAAACGTAAGAGACCTTGCATTCGCAGCAGTTGACTCACCTCCTGCAAAAACATAAGCTACATAGGTTTCGCCGTCTTTATTAGTGCCATCAGAATTTCCTAAAGTAAAAACTGAAGCAGTAGGGTCGGTACTATTCCACCAAGCAGGATCATTGTATAGACCACCAGTAGTAAAATATAACGCATTGGTATTACCAATATTTCGGTGATACATAGTCCAGTTAGATACTGCACTAGTTTGTTTGACCATAATAAAACCAGGAACACTACCTAATGAATGAGCTATTGTCCTTGGACTACCTGTTCCTGTGTAGGTAACAATATCAAAAAATCCTTTTGACTTGCGAAATGACCATGAGGCGTAATTACCATTTATATCATTTAGATCGGTATAAGTATTATTGAAAGTAAATCCTGTCGAGGTAAAAGTTTGATTCATATTAGAATCAGTAACTTCGGCTGCAGTAGTGTCGGAATGAATATGTTTATTAACACCTCTAACAGTATCAAACAATTGATGACTTCTATTAGAGCGAGATTTAACCCAAAGCAAACCTCCTTTTCCAGACATATCAAGACCAGTATTTACTGTATTTGCACCGTTTGTTCCTTTATAAAGATACGTCGAGAAAACATCGTCAAGATATGTTTGTTTAGCTACAGCACCACCGAGTGCTAAACCAGTTCCTCCTCCACCCATACCAGTCAATCCAAGGAACGGAGCTTGTTTAATGTTACTCATGATATTTACGCAGAAGTTTTAGAAAGATTACCTATTACTGTGTAGGCAGCAGAACCTGTTTTAATGATTGTATACGAATATATGTCTACTCCCGAAGCACCACCAGCAGCAGGTACTTCCCCTCCTATCCAGTTCTCTGTGGTTGCTGCACCCTCTATGGTTAACTGTGCTGAATATGCACCAGCAGCAGCAGTTGTGATGAGTGTAACTACCATTGTATCACCAGTAGACATGATGGTATTGATACCAGCACTTGCAGTGATGTTAGGTGTAGATGTTGTTGTCTCAGTAGTGGTAAAGTAGTGAACCATACCATTATCTAAGTTGATATTCTGGTTGTCACTTAACTTACCAGCAGTTATCTTTACTCTCTCAGTTAACGAAGCATTTGAGAATTTAAAACCACCCTCAGATCTGATGCGAAGTCTTTCTGCATTGCTTGTTCCTAATGTTATTTCAGCATTTTCTTTTTGCAATATTGTAAATCCAGATCCAGTTCCATCCGTACTACTATTGTTTTGAGATATTCCTATAAGAGCTCCATCGTTAATTCCAGTTCCACCAGTATTATTATTAGTAAATTGAATATAATTGGAAGCATTAGGAGCTGGGTTATGAATATGCACCATATCTCTAGATGGAGTAATGGTTCCAACACCTACTCTACCTGACGATATTACACGAACTCTTTCCGATCCTTCTGTTGATATCTTAAAGTGACCATCAGAACCAGTATCAACTACCTCTGCTGTTGTATTACCTTCTTCAATTTTATCTATTCCTGTCAGTCCCGATCCAGCACCACTAAAGCTTGTAGCAGTAACAACACCAGTTACAGTTAATCCTGTATTAATTCCTACTCCACCCTTCTGATCATCATACTTAATAGTTACATTAGACGGACCATATATCTCTATACCTGAACCATCCTGAGTCGCAGATGTAGGAGTAGCAGTTGAAGCGATACCAACTGTCTTATCCTTTACATCAAGTGTGTCAGAATTAATAATTGTCTGACTTCCCTGAACAGTTAAATCGCCAGAAAGTGTTAAGTTTGTTCCAGTAGCATTAGTTGCTAATGCTCCATCGAACTTAGTCGCAGTGACAACACCAGTTACATTAAAACCACTTGGTACATTAGCAACTAATTGGGTCTTTGTCTGGCTCATTTTCTATTACTTTCTAGTTATTTAGCTTATTTAATAAGGAGTTTAGTGCTATCTATTGCTACTCCAGCAACAGGAGCAGATGGTGTTGGTAAGTTATTGTCTATAAACGAAACGATTCCACCATCACCTTGAGCATAATATTTTGATCCTGTAGTAAGACCAACCTGACCAGAAACGACTGTACCGACTGCCTTCACATTGACAGTTTGACCGTTAGTATAAGCAGCATCAGAGTAACCAACATAATTTGTACCATCACCATTAAGAGTAGAATTTCTAAGTGCTTCTACTTTGGCATATGCGTTCAGAGGGGTCTCAATCGCACCAGAAATAATTATAGAATTGTCTCCCTGTACTAATGATAGCATACCAGCGTACCCACTCAGAAGAACTTTTTCATCAGTCCAAGTCATCACTTCAGGATCTGAAGAAGCTGCTGGATTTATCTTTCCACGATAATAATATAGTTTTGAGATACTAGATGTTCTGTAAGACATTACAACATATGATTTATTATGTGGATCATAAGCTAAGAAGTTACCACCATGTAGATTGGATGCATCCTGTCTTATTGCAGTAGGTTCACCCCATGTTATGCTAGTAGCACTCACATATTTTCCTACAATAGATTGCATTTCATTTGTGTTATAATTATATGAAGTAACAACAATTCTTTCTCTCTCTTCATTATAGTGCATATTCAATCTATTCTGATTAGTATTATAATAGATCTTACCAGCACTTGCTATTGTTATAGATGATCCACTTACTGTACCAATATATGCCCAAGCATTATTACTTTGACCTGCATCATAACCAAGAGCTAAAATAACTTTATTATTCTTAGTATCATAGGTAACTCCTGGAGCATAAGAGTTACTGCCAGCGACTTGTAATCCAGTTCCATATGATAGACTTGTTCCACTAATTGCAACCATATAAACGTTTGCAACATTACTAGAATTCTTCATATGAAGAACTATTTGATTAGTATCAGGATCCATACAGAGCTCAAGTCCCTCTAAAGTACCAGCAGATACTTGTGCTATAGAACCAAATGAAGGTGTTGTACCACTTACTGAAATAACTTTTCCAGCGGTATTACTACTATTTCTCCAGAATACAACAAATTTATCAGAGTTTGGATCATAGACTCCTCTAATATACCCATCACAATTACTTGCTTCAAATGTTGCCCAAGCACCCCATGTTATAGTAGTTCCACTTATTGTTCCCACTGCACAATGACCACTGTTATCAGAACTCCTTCTTGCTAGAGCAACTACTTTACCATTTCCATATACAAGCTCACCAGAGTTAGCAACTATATCTGTTGTTCCAATTTTTGCATATGGTCCCCATTCTGCTTTAGTTCCTGTAATGACACCAACTTTACCATCAGGAAGAATAGCAAGAGAACGATTTGCAGGTATTGTGCCAGAAGCAGTTGCAGTAAATCCAGTTACACCAGTTAATCCAGATCCATCACCACTAAAGCTTGTAGCAGTAACGAAACCAGTTACACTTAATCCTGTATTAATTCCTATTCCACCTTTCTGTCCACTATATGTCAACGTAACATTAGAAGGTCCATATATCTCTATACCTGCACCATCCTGTGTCAGTGCCGTTGGGTTTGCTGTTGACGCAATACCAACTGTCTTATCCTTTACATCAAGTATATCACTATTAATTACAGTCTGCGTTCCCTCCACTACCATGTCACCATAGACATTTAGTGTGCTGCCAGCAGCAACTCGCATCCCATTAGGAAAGGTCGGTCCTAATGTAGAACCAGACCTGTCTTTAATGTTGTCAACGTTTAACTGAGACATTTTATTACTTTTTAGTTATTTATAGAAGTTGATTCAAGTCTTAATGATCAAATTAGTTGTTGATAGTGCGATACCAGCAGAAATATATCCATATTTTCCTTCTGGGTCATTAAAGAATTGTCCACTTATAGAAGGAGTATTAGTTAACGAAGCATCAGGTAGCATGTAATATTTTTTCCCAGTAGATAGTCCTACCTGACTAGTATCTATTGCACCAGCAATCTTAATAGTTGCCGTCTGTCCATTAGTATAGGAATCTTTGGAGAATCCTAAGAAATTTTCTGACGTTAAATTACTATCTTGAATTGAAGATGCCCATACAGACCAGTTATCTGATGCTGGATCATAATAATATGGGAACATAGCAAAGACTTTCTTTCCTGTAGGATCAAATGCCATACTACTAAAATATCTCATAGGATAAGATCCTGCAAAACCAACTGGAGTTGTAACTGCAACTCTTTCATATCCACCAAAAGTATTACCAACACCCAAAGCACCTGTAGGATCATCAATATCTCCACTTATTATCCTAGCTCTGATCAATCTTGATGCTTGATAGGAATCTCCTCTATAGATAATATACATTTCATTATTTACAGTATCAAATGTACTTGATAGATAATCTCCATAGACATCTTCGATTGCTCGGACTGATTGTGTTCTCCACGATCTCTTTGTGCCACTTCCAGGTGAATAAGGAACACCAGTAGCAATCATTGAACCTCTTTCAGGAGAAGTGCTCTCCTGAACAGACATCCAAGCAATCATCATTTTCTCATTTACAGGATCATATTCTATTGCAGGATAGGCTTGTGCGGTGTTTCCACTAGTTAGTTGAACCGTATCTCCATCTTTATCAATAGTTGTTCCAGTTACACTAATACATTTTACCTGTATTGAACCAGCAGCATCATAAAAAACAACTACACCAGTCTCACTTGCAGTGTGCCACTCACCATCTGCATATGACCAGTTATTTCCATAAAGTTCCACTCCAGTACCAAACGTTGGAGTTGTGCCACTTATTGTAGCAGCTATAGCATAAGAATTACCATCAGATTTATATCCAATTACAAATTTATTTGTAGTCCCAACATTAAATAAAGCAAATTGACCAAAGGTGTTGGTACTAGAAAATTCAACTATACTACCAAACGATATGGATGTCCCACTCACTGTTCCAATTATACACGTTCCATGTTGACTATTACCAGCATCAGAATTAACTATAATTACTTTACCAGTATTAGCATTAAAGATAGCATTAGTATAATATGGATTGCTATTTTGAAATTCTACAGCAGTTCCCCATGATATACTTGTTCCTGTAACTGTACCAACCCTTGCATATCCCTTACCAACACCTTGATCTCTCCATGCAACAACTACTCTATTATTTGTAGTATCATATGCGACATAACCCCAAGTACTACTAGCAGTAGAAAAGACATTTTTATCTCCAAATCCAATATTTGTACCAGTAACAATACCTGCTTTACCGTCACTTGTAACAACAACTGCTTTACCAGCACCTATTGAACCTGAAGCAACTATGTCTATTGTTGGTTCTGCCTTTACACCAATTAAGTTAGCAGCATCAAGAGCTGGTAATGCACCACTCAACTTTGATGACGATACAGTACCCAATCTCGCATCAGCTATCGTACCAGTCAATTCAGCAGCAGGTAAATCACCACTAAAGGTAGTAGCAGTTACAACACCAGTTACATTTGCACCATGAGGAAAAGATGGTGAACTTGCACCCGACTGAGATCTTATGTTGTCAACTCTAATTTCAGACATCTGCTCTACTTTTTAGGTATTTATAGGACTATGAATGTGCATAATAAATGTATCGGTAACCATTTGAATTTACGTTACCATCAGTGTTTGTTAGTTGGAATGTTGTAGCAGTAGTCACAAACATTTTAGAACCTGTGGTTTGAACATTTTGAGTATTAAGTTTAACATAAAATGTTTTCTCACTATCATTTGTCCTATAATCATCAAAAAGTAACCAATCACCATTATGACTCGCACACTTGATGATGAGGACTCTGGGTCTAAATCCTAATGTTATGGTCGGACCACTAGTACTTCCATTTCCAATGTACGATCCAAGTTTTGATATTCCAGTAACACTTCTGTATAATAAAGCTTGCATTTTATATGCTGATGCTAGATTTGTTCCTCCACCTTGAACATTAATATTAGAACCAATAGTGAAATGAGTTCTTGTAGGCGCTGTTCCATTCCAAACAGAATTATACGCAGAACCAGTGTTATCCCAAGATTGAGTTTCATTCAACTTTCCCCAATAATTTTCAGGAGTACCAGTACCATCAACAGCTTGAGAATACTTATGATAAACTGCCCAATGATTACCAGACTGATAATCTAAATTCTTAACAATTACCATTTCTGGTTCTCCATCCAAATGATGCTGAAGAGATTTTGGTTTACTTACTGCACCTATATGACCATTAATACCACCAGGATATATAAGTGATTGAAAATCTCTACCATTCTTCCACATCCATGATTGATGCAAATCACCTGTACCTGAATTTTTCCTCCAACCAACGTTTGATTGCCAATCAAATGATGTATCCACACCACCATGAGTATAATTGTAAGATAGATACCCAACCATACCATCACCCCATTCTCTCGAACCCACCATCACTTGGTCATTTGAAGCAGGTTCTCTAAACCATGCATGATCAACAGGGAAACCCCTAGCATATCCAGGTGAAGTGCTTACACCCAATCTATTCATACCATAATATTCTGGACTATATGCAGGATCATATTCTTGTTCTCCACCTTTTGCTAAACCAAATGTTTTAGTTCCATCAGTATGGTTTTTCTCAAGTTCTCCATCTGCACTACGAATAGCCATCCAAACTATATCATCATTAGTACCAGAAAGGGTGGTAGATTCTCCAGGAAACGCTCCTCTTTCATATGGCCAACCATAATTTCCTGGTCCTTGTTCATCAGCAGAACTATTAGCAGCCAGATATCTATTGGTAGTATGATGCCATCCTCTCATAGTATCCATAATGATCCAATCACCAGTAGTGTTTGTTTTCTTTGTCAATATCCATTGAGGTTTAAATCCAATGTCATCAATCATTGATAGACCAGCATTAGCATCAGATTTGTATACTCCACACTTAATAATTTCTTGATCACGATTCAATCCAAATTTCTGTGAATTTGGATCTGTAAATGGAGAACATTTACCTCCTCTATTAGACGCAACTTGACCAGGCATTGGATCCTTAAGGTATACTCCATCAACATCAATCGCATAAAATGCAGTTGATCCACCTACAGTAAAAGTAATAGAAGAAACAGTTGTTTCACTCGATACAACATCATACCATGTTTGAGTTTGATAACTTTGACTTTGACTAGATCCACCATTAACTTGCCAAGTCAGAGTTTGACTACTACCACTAGACATATTAAACCTAATACTACTTGCAGTTATAGCAGGACTAAATGTAAGAGTTTGAGTGCCACTCTGACTATCTGCATAACTGGTGGTAGTTCCATCAAATATAGCATGTTTTGATGTGACAGTTCCTGAATATTTGGTAGACCATATAGTTCCATCATTTATCGTACCAGCAACAATATTAGGAGAAACAACTGCACCATTTACATTGGATGCATCAGTGAGACATAGAATCTTAACGTTTGATGGTATCGCACCTTGACTGGTTGTTGTTAGTGTTCTAGTGGGTGGTTTAAAATCAGCAGTATATAATGCTTGACCTTTAGTATATCTAAAATTACTCACCATTCCATCAAACATATTAGAAGTATTATAATATCCACCAATCAATACATATATGTTTTCATAGTCATAGGTATCAGAATGCTCTTGAGATGCATTACTAAATTGTTGTTGTCTTCCATTGATATACATTTTAAGAACATTCGACTCTTTCACGATAGCAGCATGATACCACTGATTTAAAAGGAAATTGCCAGGTTCTTTTGTTTTCAATTCATTACCATAATTAGCACCCCACATAAACACCTGATCATCACTATTCCAATTATATCCTAGTGTTATACTTCTACCTCTATTAGTTTCAAATTGAGCAGTTTTACCAAGTTGGAATATTCCACCTTGAGTTTGAGATTCCGCTCTAAAGAAACATTCAGCAGTAAAATCACCTGTTCCTGCCATTAAATCAGTATTTGCTATTCCATTTCCAAGTCTAATACCACTATTGGCATTAAAATATGCACATCCTGCATTTGGATCTGGTCCTCCTCCATAAATATAAGCGATATATGTTGCACCGTTCTTATTTACTCTATCATTATTACCAACTTGGAATTGAGTGGCAGTAGGATAGAAACCATTCCAATAATCACTAGTTGCTTGAGCTGCATCAGTTGCATTTAATCTTAATTGTTTAGCAGGAGCATCAACATTAGCAGTTGAAAGACCTGAGTGATAGACTGCCCAATCTTGTGATTCAGAAGTACACTTGACCATAATGACACCAGGAACCGCTTTCAGATTATGAGCGATCGTCTGAGTGGAAGAATTATTTCCAGTGTATTCAATTATATCAAAGAAACCTTCACTCTTCTTCCAACTATATCCTACAATATAATCTTCTTTCTTATTGACCAGACTAGACGGTCCAACAGTATATCCATCTCTATTAAAAGCTTTTAATGTATTTGCTTCGTTACCTTGTGCTGAAGCACCATCTGAGTACAATTGTTTGAGTGGTCCTCGAACCGTATCATATAACATATGACTATATCCATTAGCACGATAATCTTTTATCCATACCATTCCACCATCACCATCTGCACCAGTCTCAGGTCCGAATGTTGTATCAACAAATGGTCCTTCTGGTAACTGATCATTGTTTCCAATAGGATTACGTGGAGTAAAATCACCACCAGTTCCTAAATTCTTACCAGATCCAGCAGTCGCATCATTCATTGGAAGATAAATGATCGGATTCAATGATGCTAAGTTAGTTACAGGTTGACCAGCAGCAGTTCTAAATAACCTACGATTTGATTCTGTACTTAAATCCCTATATGTATGATCGAGATATAAATGAGCCATCCAACCTATCATACTAGAACCAGCAGCGTTAGCCATATTAGTTCCAATTCTATGTGTTTCTGTGCCACTGGGGGCAAGATTTATATTTTGATTACTATAAACATCCCAAGATAGTGAACTGGTTTTATTAACATCATCAACATAAACGTATCTATTTGAACTATTAGCCATATCAATGGATATTAAAACATGATGCCATTGACCTTCAGTCAAGAAATAAGGACTACCTGAATATGCATCCAACATTCTTGTATTACTATTAGGTTCCCAACCATTAAGATAAACTGTTCCATTGGCACCAATTCCAATTTCAAATGCAGTTCCAGAATAATCAGATCCTTTTACACAATATGCATTAGTTCCTATAGCATGATCATTCCAAAATACCCAACAACTAAAAGTAAATGTTTTACTATCCGCATTACCTGTTAGATTAGTAGTCCTACTCAAACTACTTACTTGTCTACTAAAATCACCATCATCATCTCTTAGGTTTACAAACTTAGAACTGCCTCCATATCCATTATTTCCTAAGTTAAGACCATTTTGTCTTACTTGTGCTCCAGCATTTCTACTAACATTAGGACCACCATATCCACCTATCCATGTCTGAATATCAAACACTTCATCCATATAGTTCAATTTAGGAACTATTGTACTTACATAAGATGCTGGTCCTCCTCCTAACCCAGAAACACCAAGAAATGGAGCTTGCTTTCTATGTCTTATTTCAGTCATGTTATATTAAGAAGAAGTTTTAACTAAGTTACCAATAACAGTAAAGGTAGCATCTGCAGTTTTTATTATAGTATATGCATATAAATCTACACCACTACCTCCACCAGCAGATGGTGCATTTCCTCCAGTCCAATTTTCAGTGACTGCACCACCATCAATCGTTAGTTCTGCAGAATATCCTGCTGCTGCTGCAGTTGTAATAATATTAACTGATATTGCCTCTCCTATATTCATCTTACTATTCAATGAAGTAGTAGCATTATACCTCAGATTAGGTGTGGATGTTGTCGTTTCTGCGCTTGTAAAATAATGAATCATCCCATCTTCTAAGTTTATATTCAGATTGTCACTCAGTTTACCAGCAGTTACTTTTACCGACTCCTTCAAATTACCATTAAAATCTGCTCCTTGAGAGAATGTACCAAACCCAGTGATCGTAAGTCCTGTATTAATTCCCACACCACCTTGCTGATCATTATAAAGAAGAGTTACGTTAGACGGACCATATATCTCTATACCAGAGTTATTCTGAGTCGCAGATGTTGGTGTTGACGTAGACGCAATACCTACAGTTTTATCTTGTATGTTTAGTTCAGTACTGTTAATAATAGTTTGTGATCCACTAACTGTCAAGTCGCCTTGAATTGTAGCATTACCACTTATAGTAGTATTACCAGTTATATTACCTGTCAAGTCTCCAGATACATTTCCAACAACACCACCACTTAATGTTGCAATTCCAGATAAAACTAATCCACCAGCACCATCTATACTTCTACCTGAAGGAACGATCAACCCATCAGTAAAAGTAGGAGCATCACCTGCTATCCTTCCTGCTAAACTAGATATCTTTAAGGTTGACATTAGAGATTACCTCCTATTCTTAAAACGTCTATAACAAGAGTCTTACCAACACCAACTGTAACTCCAACACCAGCAGCTATTCCCATATTAGGTATAACAGTAAAGACTATTGAAGTATTAATACCTGCATTTGATGCATCAAAGGTTATATTCTGATCTATTGTGGTTTCTGCCTCAACATATGCAAAAGGAGACTTAGTTCCGTTAGCATAACTAATAGCAGTTCCTATTCCATTTATTGTATCAACTCTTGCATCCTTCGTAAATACATTTGCTTCCTTACCATCCAAGTTAATGGTGGTTCCAGCACCAACAAAGTTAATAACGGTAATTCCAGTTCCAACACTTGTGTATTGATTATGGACTCCTATGCCTCGTGTATCAGGTGCTAACTTATTAAAGGTAACTGAGTTATCAGCAACGACGTTCTGAGACATTGCAAACCCCAAGAACACCCCATTGAATGTTAGTCCACTAGATGGTGCAGTTGCAAATGCAAGAGTAGATCCTGAAATACTATAGTCATCATTTGGATTCTGAACAACACCACCAATACTTATTCTCAGTTGTTGTGCATTTGCTGGATTAACTGCTACTCCACCATTAGTCATGGCAAAAGAAGTCAGGGATCCATTAAAACCACTTGAAATATCATCTAACTCCTGAATATTTGATGGTGCAGCAGGAGTTTTACTAATCCATACTGTACCATTATATTCATATGTAAACCCACTAGTGGAATCTGAATAAATATCACCTGTTGACGGATTATCTGGAAAATTAAGTGCCATTATTCATTCTTTTTAAGTATTTAGGGTACTTGCTTTTCTTATTTATTTGTATTATAATCTAAGTAAAAATAAATGATCATACTTACAGGACACGAAGGGTTTATTGGTAAGAATTTCTTACGAGCTCTTAAAATATTAGGTAAAGAAGTCTACACAGTTGAGAAGAATGATAGTTGGCACTTCAGACAAAGTTTTAATGAGTGGCAAAAAGTAGAACTAATATTACATCAAGGCGCAATATCACATACCACATGCACGAATACTAAAGCATTGAATCATTTCAATGTAGAGTTTAGTCAGTGGATACTAGAACAAGCAATCAAATATAAAATACCAATCAAGTATGCATCATCTGCATCAGTCTATGGTCATACTCTTACAGATATGAATCCATTAAACTACTATGCGATATCTAAACTCACAGTAGATTATTGGGTTCAGGATCATATGGATGAGTTTGAACTCGTACAAGGGTTCAGGTACTTCAATGTTTATGGTGAAGGTGAAGAGGACAAAGGAGATCAAGCAAGTCCTGTTCATAAGTTTACGAAACAGATCAAAGAAGATGGTAAGATTAAACTATTTGAGGGATCAAAAGATTTCCTCCGTGATTTTATATGGATTGAAGATGTAATGAATATAGTGTTAACGAATAATAAACCATCAGGTATCTATGATCTAGGCACTAGCAATCCTACAAGCTTCCAAGAAGTTGCAGATCTAATTGCATTTAAATATCAAGGACAAATAGAATACATTCCCTTTCCAGAACATCTAGAAGGGAAGTATCAGAAGTATACTAAAGCTAATAACGAATGGGGTGATTATAAATTTACGACTGTTCGAGAGTATCTCCAGCTATAACTCGGTTGGAGTCTTCATCAAAGTGTTGTGTAGAAAACTCAAACAACTCAGAGTCTGCCTGTGCAACCATTTGATGACGTAATCCCCTATAGATATGAAACTTATCACCAGGCTCCAGCAGAAGGGTCTTAGCATCCTCTAGAGAGTCTGTATCACCATAGAATAAAAGAATACTACCTGACTGTAGATAGAAAGTCTCATCTTTTATTTTGTGGTAATGCCATGAGCATCTCTTGCCCTTATTAAAGAACAATAACTTACCGCAATACTCATCAGTATTGACGATCCACTTTTCATATCCCCATCCTTTGGGTACATGTTTAATTGTTGAAGAAGTCATCGCAATTAATTCCTTTGTCATCAATGAATAAGTCTGCATGTGGTTTACCCATGATCAATTCATGGTACTTACATCCCCATATATCTAGTTGCATCTTGGTTAGGGGTTTCAACACCTCCTCTGCTGCTTTCTTTGCATCATCAATAGGTTTATCACTATTCCTACCCATTGCACGAGCTGTGAAGTATATTATATAATGCCCCTCATCATATAACTTATTAACATATTCTATTCTATCCTTCTTGGGAGTAGAACCCTCATACTGACACGACTTACATGTGCCAGGTGTACATATAGTTCCATCTATATCAATGCAATATCTCATCTATATCCTCCTTAGTTAATACATAGGTTCCTGTATGTGATACTGCTACTGCTGCTGCTTTGTTAGCAAGAGGGATTGCAGTCTTTATTGATTTAGATTGTATATAACCAACAACCAATGCTGCAAGAAATGTATCACCAGCACCTACCACATCAAATACATTCACCTTCTCTGCTGGATATATCTTACCTCTATACTCTGTTCCAACACCACCTCTAGTTATGATCAAATTATTTGGATCATAATGAGTAAGTTTCTCAAATTCAATCTCATTAATCTTAACAAATACACCCTCTGGTATGGTATTCTTTTTAGTGTCAACAAATACTGGACCTACAAACCTCGAAGAGATTTCCATTAATTTCTCCTGTGTTATAAATCCTTTATCATAATCCGATATTACAAGCGCATCATATTGTTCACTTGCAATGCATTGATCTACAAAATCACAATCCAAGTTTTCTACACCACCCTCTTCATCAACACGAAGTATCTGTTGATTTGATTTCTCATGGATATATCTAGTCTTTGTAATCGTTTCTTCATTGGTTATCATATCCACATCGACACCAAAAGAATTTAGATTGTTAAAAACATTCCATGCCATTCCCTCTGTACTAATAGATCTAGTATAATTCAAGACAGGAACAGGTGCTTCAGGGTTCAGTCTCTTGACCTCACCATAAACATACTTATCGATACAACTATCACCAATTAATAATACTTTCATAGATTATGAATCTTTTTGATTGTGTTACTACTTGCATACCCACCAACTCTCGGAAGGAATCTAACTTCTTTACCAAACTTTCTACCTACCACATCACCATTCCTCCAATCATCACCCAATAATATTATATCAGGTGAATACAATTGAATCAACCCCTCTAGTTCTTTTCTGTCACCAAATGTCAACACTACATCAACATACTTAATTGCCTCAAGCATCGCAACTCTATAACATAGATCATTAACTGGTCTATATTCCCCCTTATCTGCTTTTATCTTCTCATCAGTATCAGTAGCAACAATAACCCTATCTCCTAATGACCTTGCAACTTTAAACAGTTGTATGTGACCAGGATGTAGGATATCAAATGTACCATTACACCATACAGTTTTCATAACGAACCAGCAAACTCCAATAGATTATCAAACACTTGAACATCATTGTACTTAGAACTAATACCTTTCAGATGTTCTTTCTCTGTCTTTTCTCCTTTACCAGTCCTTACTAGAATTGGTTTAGCACCTGCTTTCTGTGCCATCTTAATATCTTCTATGGTATCACCGACATAATATCCTTTTTTAAAATCAACATTCATTTCCTGAGTTGCTCGATTCAACATACCTATATTTGGTTTAGCATAAGGATCTTGAATATTATCACTCTGATTATAATAGAAACCATCAATACTCATGATTCCTGCATTACCAAAATTCTGCATATAGAAGTTTTGTAAGTTCTGAACATCTTGATCTGACATCAACCCTCTAGAAATATTAGGTTGATCTGAAAATAATACAACTCTATGACCCTTCAATCTTAATTGTTTAATTGCCTCTAAAGAACCATTGATAAATTTCACATCCTCATATCTTTTAATTACATTCTTCCATTCATTAATAACACCATCACGATCAATACCAATTACAGGACCATTAAAGGTAGTTGGCCAATCTGCAGGTTGTTGTGGTGGCATCCCCATTTGTTGAGGAGGAGATCCACCATTATTAGGTGTTGAAGTTGGAAATTGAACAGGTTGTGTTGGTGGTTGTTTTGATTTATATCTTCCCATTGTCTTTTCCTCTTGGTCTTAAGTTAGAACGTTCGTTGGACAAGAAAACTAACTTACCTATTTCAGGTAGATATAAGTATTCTAACTGACTGTTAAATAAAGTAGTTATAGCATCATCTAAAGTATCAACCAAAGGTTGTCCACCAAGATTAAAGCTTGTATTGAAGAGAATAGGAACTCCAGAAAGTTTATAGAACTCATTAATAAGATCATAATAGTTCTTATTCTGTTCTTGAGTCACAGTCTGTATTCTGCAAGTACCATCTACATGAGTGATAGAAGGTAGATCTCCTATATGTGCATCTTGCATTTCCATAGCATACATCATGTAAGGAGTTTCATCAAGACCCCTCATATCAAACCATTCTGCAGCATGTTCTTGAAGTATAGAACCAGCAAATGGTCTGAACCATTCTCTACCCTTTACATTATTCACAAAATCCTTACCATTCGGATCTGTTGGATCATAAACAATAGACCTATTGCCTAATGCTCTTGGACCTGCTTCTGCTCTTCCTTGAAAGATAGAGACAATATTACGATCCTTAATTAATTTTGCCACATCTGCTGCTGTTACATCAGTAACATTGATTAAACCATCTCCTTCATCTTTAAGAATTCCATATTTTTTTAAATCATCTGGTGTATACTTATATTCACTTCCAAGATAAAGAGTAGTTAAAGGATCTTTTGGATGTTCCTTAAATGGTTCATCTGTTTCATTATGTTCTTTTAATTTTTGATTATGTTGCTCAATCTGTTGGTGAGCAAATAGTTTACCTGCACCAACCGCAATTCCACCATCATGAGATATTGGATCAACGTAAATATTCAACTCAGGAAATCTTTCCTTATAATAATAATTTGCTATAACATTCAATCCATATCCACCTGATATTACAATATTCTTTTCACCAGTCATATCAACTGCCTGTTCAATCAAATCACCAATATATTGTTGAGTTTCTTCTTGAACAGCCCATGCAAGATTCTTTTGTACTGATTTTACTTTATTTTTATTATAATGCCACTCTGTATTATCTTCTCCATCATAATTTAGATAACTATACCTTTTAGTATCAATCCATGCACCTGCTGGATAATTGGGAACGAATACATTTTTATCACCTCTTCCACCTTCTCTTAGTAATTGTGGAATCTTAGGATCTTTTTTACCATAAGGAGCAAGACCCATTGTTTTTCCTGCTTCAATTGGACCCCACCCCAAATATTGAGTTACTGCTTCGTATGCCTTAACTGTTGTAATTGCACCATCAACATCATATGTAATTCCATCTATAGTTTCATTCATAGCGTATCCAAAATTACTTGAATACCTTTTGAAAATTGGTTGGATATCACCAGGAAAAGTACATTTATATATACTTTCCGTTTCATATGATTGAATCTTATTATTTTGTTCTTCATTAACTAGTTTTATATCCTGTAGACTTCCACATCCATCTACAACCAAAGCAACTGCTTCATCAAAACCAGATCCATAAAAGGCAGATGCAGCATGTTGTAAATGATGTTCATTACCCATCTTAACAACTTGAGCTTGAGGATAGAATTTTTTAACCAGTGCGGTATAAGAATCATCACCAGTCCAAGGAAGTTGATGAGCTTCTTGACCTGTTCCTCCAATGACAAGTAAATCAACATGGTTTTCATCCATGATTTTAAGCATCCCCCTATAGGGATTCCCATCTCTTTTAAACCTAGAAAGTCTTTCTTCCTCAATATAAACATCAAGGATTCCATCTTTAATTAATGCAGCAGATCCATTATGACCTGGATTGATTGCTAATATGTTAAATGTCATTATACAGTCTCCTTAATATGTTTTGCAATGTTTGAATATATTTCATTAATTTGATCGTCATTGAAATCCATAAGACGATCATTTAATCTATCTGCTAGATGTGAATCAAATCCACATGCACGAATAGGTGAGTATGTTTTTGGTATGTCTTCATTTTCTATGATATTAAACCAATCAGAATACGTGATATTCTCAGCATAAGTTGATCCAAGAATAACGGATCCTGGTTTATCAAATGCTCTTGCCATATGCTGACCTAAACTATCACATCCAATAAAGTAATCAGATGCTTCAATGATAGCACTCCACATACGAAGATCTCCCTGTGGTTTTTCTGATATTGTATCTTCTTGTGCTACTGCTTGGCAGAAATCAGGTTCTGCCATCAATATAATATTATATTTCTGAGATAACTTCTTAACTAACTTATAATATACATTTGGTTCAATTGATCTTGTACTATCATCTATAATATCCCCATTATCAACTCTTGCAGACCTTCCAAATGGTTGAATTACGATTGTTTTATTCTTACTCTGTTTAGATTCTACTGCTGCTATAAGATTAGAAGCACCTTTCTCCTCTGCTTTAGCTAAGTAAAGATGAGGGGGATCTAAATCTGAATGATCATCAGTTTCATTAATAATCTTATCAAACCCTTCTACCAAAGAACACTTCTGATTGTAGTATTCCCAGAGTAAATATGGTTCTGGATGGATTACCTGATTGTCTTTAATTAAAAGATTGAATATACCCTTTACATCCATACTATACGTCTTATCTTGAAGAAGACGATTACCAAACATCAAAGTATCCCATCCACCTATGATAATACCAAAGTCTTTATCTGGATTCTTTTTTGCGTATTTTTCTAATGCTGGAATTGCACATATAACTCTACCTGCTCCACCATCAAGGTGAAATACTTTCTTTCGTTCCATAAGTAAAATCCAAGTACCTGTGAATGTAATTCATACACTGGTATTTATTATACTACCAAAATCTTATTTGTGCAACTATACCGTAGAAACCCCAACGCTTGTAGTGACACCCGATAAACCATGACAATTAACAGTAAATTCAAGTGTAGTATCTACCTCAACAGTAGGAACAGATATGGTTACTGTACCAACTCCACTTAGTGTTGATTTATTAGGTGATATTGTAAGTTCTCCGTCTCCGTTATTGATTCCTACATTTATATTGTTTGTAATCCATGTCACATCTTGATCTTGTTCTTGGTTAGTGAATGTAATAGTAAAGTTAACATTACTTCCACCGACAAGAGTGTATGGTTGAGGGGTTACTGTCAATGATAATTCTGGTCTATCTTGCTCATAATATTGAGGTTCAACTCTTGCAAAAGCTATTTTTAACGGAACCTCAACAGAATTTACTGCATCTAAAGTTATAGTTGTTGTTCCAATACCAGCAACGGTTCCAATATTTTCTTGAGTTTCCGTTTTAACCCAGTCACCTACTGCAATATTATCAGTAGAAGCTACTCCAATAATCTTCGACAATCCAGTTCCTGTTGATGTTAAACCAACAGAATCACATTCTACCCAATTCTTAACAACAATACCTGTAGTTAAACCTACCCATGATGTTGTTCCTATACCTAGTGCATCAGCATCCGATTTAACAAACTCAATATATCCGTCTGCAGGAGTTGCTGCACCAGGTCTTTTTGGTATATCAGATTCAGCAAACCAAATAGGTGCATCTGAACTACCTGGCATATTTCTAAGTGCCTGGCGATATGTTGCCCATGCAGTTTTGGTACTACTATCCAAAGGAGAATCTTCTCCTTGTGTCCAGTCTGATGCAAGAAGTTCTTTATCCCTAAAATTTCTCAAAGTTATCATATGATCTCTTACAAAATCAATATGATTTTCCAATCTACCTGCTAATTCATCCTGCAAGTCACGAACTTCTTCTGTTCTCGTAGTTGTTCCGTCTGCGTTAAAGATAATTCCCATTTGTATATCCTCTTAAGATGTAGTCATACAACAAATACCAAACTCTGGTGCATTATCACATGGTATACCATAGAATGTCCAGCACGGTCTTCCTATAGCAGTAACACCACCTTGTCCACTACCCTGTGAAGGATAGACTCCTGCTACACAAGCAGACTGGAATGGTGTATCAGTTGTTTGTATACACACAGTATCTAGATAATTGGCGGTATTCTGCTCCTTACTCCACATCAAACATTGACATGGGCCAGTATGACCAACTTGTCTATCACATCCAGAACCATTCCATAATTGACAATATCCAAGAACTGGAAACTTATTATAGTTAAACCAATAATTTATAGTATGAGATCTACATAGACAAGCTTTCCATCCTGGAGCTGCTATCCCAAATTCCATATGAGTTATACTATCATATTGAGTGTTGCAACAATGATGACAAACACCCGCAAACATCATACAACATTGTCCTTGGTTTACAACACCACATTGAGCACATACTGGCCAACCACACATACAACCAACACAATAAGTATTACTACAATTACAATAACAATTTGTGCCTGTGCTGCCCTTCATTCCAAAACACAGTTGCTGCATACAACATGCACACATTCTTATACCCCTATAACACCACTTAAATGCCCTATACAAGCTTGTATCAATATGCCATTCTATAGTACATCCATAACAATCATTCCAATCGGGACAATTGCAAATAGTAACCCACTCATTAAATCCTGGCATGATACGAGTAGTACCAGCAGTCGGAGCCTGTGTGGCTAAAGTGCAAATGGTATTACAAACATCTTCTGCTGTTAATCCAGCAGAACCACCACTGGATGTACCAGTGGATGAGACTGTTTTAATATAACGTGTCATTAACCTTCATACCCCCAAACTTGGACATTAATTGGTTGATCAGCACTATGATTTTTAATCGAAAGTCGATCACCATCAGAAAGAACTATACCAGTTCTTTCATACTGATTCATTTCTGTACATAGATCAATAAGTCCAGAACAATCCATACACTTCATAAATGTATCTTGAGTTGATATAACCTTTGCTTGAGCAAGACATAAGCAACATGTATGTACTGGATCCTCACAAACTGTTTGGTTGAATGGTGACTTATCCCATGTAATCAAGTCTTTCGATGTCCAAGGATCCCATGCACATGTATTACAGTTGTATAGAGATATTGTCCATTCACTGAAACTATATCTGTATAGACATGAGACACACATTCTTGGGGTTACATAATACTCACATAACCAATCAGATGGGAAGTTTGCTACCTTACACCAGAAGGTAGTAACAATACCAGATCGACCTGCAGCACTATCATTTGCCCATACACATACTGAAGCATCATATGCCAGTCCAAGTCTTATCATCTTTTCAGAGATGCATCCACATGCAAATGTATTAAATGATGATCCAGCCTTACATACTCCTACTGTTTTATTAATTCTCTTTGCATTGAAAGAGAAGACTCCACAAGATGGGTTCACCCCATTCAGGGCAGCACATGAACATGCGGTTGGACAGTCTACTGCTGTAGCAATACCAGTTCGGAATAATCCATAATGGCAGCATTTTCTTGGGTTATATGCAAAGTACTTAAGTGTAAATTCTGCACCTACACATGATTGGTGTAATGCTGTATTCCAATCAGGTCTATGATACTTGGAGTCGTAATTATTACCATCAATATTCAAATTACCATTATTGTTGCAATATCCAACTCCAACCATCATTGTAATTACAGTTGGACAGTTTCCTGTGCCAGCACAACAACGAAATGCCTGTATATGAGGGAATCCAATATTGTACATAGTACCACAGCATCTATTAAAGTACTGCATAACAAACAATCCACATGATACCGCACATGAAACTCCATAAGGACTCATTGGTATGCTACTATCATATACTTTTGCACCCCATGAATTTATACAACAATTACATCCAATTGCACAACAGCAGGATGGCCAACAATACCATTCATCCCAACCGTCCTGTTGTGCTGGAGTTAAATATGAACTAGTGTCATAACTACATCCAAAAGGAAGAGCTCTTCCACAGTTGGTATGCTCACTACAACAGATACAAAAGTCCATAGATCTATTATGCGCGCATATCTTATTCCAGTGCATAGCAAATACACCAGCACCACCAACTACATTGGTTTGACCATCACATTTAAGATCAAATCCTCTATCCCATTCTTCCTTCTGACATAAATTACCACAACATTGTTGCCAAGCGGAAGATGTAGCAGATCCACATCTTCTCCATGTATAGAAATTACCATCTTCATCAATACAATGATGCTCACAGAAATTAGCGTATTGACTTGGATCTAATGCCCACCAGTTAGCAAATGCCCCTACATCAAACATACAAGTACACCACCATCTACATTCAGGATGGGATGATCCTCCTCTGAGCTCAAACGCTTGAAGACATCTTCTTGGTCCGTAACCATTACCACCACCTGCACCATAAGCACAACAACATACACCACAATAAGGAACATATCCTACAGCAGGATCACATGCACAAAATCCTCGTGGGCAAGTTCCACCACAATAAGTTTGATATTGTTCATGACAAGGAAGTGGGTTTACAGTGAATCTTGCACCCAGATCATAATTTGATGTATCAATATTACATGCAGTAATGACATAGAAATCTTTCATTCTACCTCTTCCGCAACAGTGGCCACTCCAAGGGTTAGTGTAATTGCACCATCCAGGAATTAGACCCACTACATGAGACCAATCACTACATCCCCTACAACAGTAGTTGCAAGCAAGACTATTATAATTAGGAGTATTATTCGTATCACAACCATCATATAAACACGTTCTACAGAATCCCAATGTTAATGAATGTTGAGTAGTACCACCATAAGGTGCTTTTACCCAACAATCACATTTACAAATATCTGCCTGACCACTATTATTGCAAGCACCAATACAAGTACCAGTCATGAGACAGGAAGCATATGGATAACCCTCACTATTTTCTCTCAGTGTCGTATTATCACTACACAATTTCCGACACAAGAAACTTGACATTGACCCTGCAATGGAAACATATTCTGCATAAGCCCAAGGTGTTCTTGTAGATTTTCCATATCCAACAAATTGGTCACAGGATCCGTCACCATGCCCTGGATCATCATTATTATAAGTGAATCCTATTCCAGGAGCACATAATTGAGCTCTATAGAACCCAGTTGTCATACCCTGTGTTAATTGCTTAGATGCATCACATTGATAAGGATTACAATAATTCCATCCAGCAAAACAGCATAAGTTGCATGTGATGGTAGTACCAATACCAACACCATTAGCACCTACATCAAAAACTGTACTTGTTAAATTAAAAGCTGTTGCTGCTACTCCAACAACAGTTGTTATTCTTGCATTAGTATTCGTACTAATAGAATTAGAAAATAGAGTGACAGACGCAGCACTACCTGAGTCATTTACATACAACTCACATGCACATTGACCGTTTAAAACAGCTCTTGCTAACCTTCCGTTTGGCATTTTAAACTATTCCCCCAAGAATAAGTATTGTGACTGTCATTTAAGTATATTTATTTATATTATTTACGTTGTTCTTACAACAGACCCACCACCAATTAGATAGAGAGTCTTACCATTTCCACCACCACCGCCACCACCAGAAATGCTGATGTCGATGCTGTTAGTAGCTCCATTATATAAAAATGTATTTCCTGTTCCTACAAAGTTCAATTGAGTAATACCAACACCAACTCTTAATCCTGCAGAACTGATTCCAATCGCAGATGTGAAGTTAGTACTTACACCAGTTAAATTAGATCCATCGTTGTCAAATACATCAAGAATATTAATCTTACCACCCATGTTACCATGAGAAGTACACTGATAATAAAGAGTTGCAGGAGTATCTTGCTGAACATTCCACAAAAGATCAGTACCATTAGCAGCATCATTGTTGGTTATGCCATCATTAAATGCGGTTCCTGTTGAACCGTTTACTGTGCTTTGGATTCTGAATGGATGTCCACCACTTCTATTTTTGAACTTGTACTGTTGACCTCTTACCAAATAAATAGTCGGATCATTTTCTGCTCCAGTTAAACCTGGACCTGAGAATGTATAATGACTAGTTCCATCTGCCCCTAGTGTCCACTCAGATGTATAGGTTGCAATACCAGCAACTGTTGAGACACCAGCAGTCTTTGCATAAGTGATATTACCAGTAACATCACCTGAGAATGATGCTGCAGCAAACGTGGAAAATCCTGTAACCTTAACTTGAGTAGAATCTAGTTGTACCGCAGTTGCAATTCCAGTTACATTCCAGTTAGCAGCAGTTGCCTCATCATATTTGAGATCTCCACCGACTGTCATATTACCTACGACAGTCAAACTTCTTCCAATCGATACATCTCCACTAATAGTAGATGCACCTGATACAATTATTCCACCAGAACTAAAGGTAGCAATACCTGCTGCTCCTGCTGCAAGAGAAATTGAACCTGCACTTGGAGAAAATAAACCAGTACCACTAGAACCATTGATATAAAGACCTGGTGTAGTAGCATTACCAACAGTAATTCCCAATCCAGCATACATGGTAGAACCATGACGACTGACATAATCGGTATTACCTTGATTAAATGGAGCAGCATCTACCCAGAAAGCAGATGATCCAACACCTAATGCAACTTCATCATAATAAACGAAAGTTCTAGCTAAATCAGTGCTATACCATAAGTCTCCACTAGTAGGTAAAGGTGTAGTAGGAGCTTCTGTTCCGATACTAACGGAACCGCCTCCACCACCTCCTCCTCCTCCTTGGAGATCTATAGTTGCAATTCCTACCGCACTGTTGTAGATGATGCTTGAAACACCAGCACCAACAAAGTTAAGAAAAGTTGCACCATATCCAATAACACCACCTTCGGTTCTAATTCCGATACCCGATGCTAATGCACGAATAACGTTCGTAGTACCACCGTCAAGCGATGAAATATTCTGAAGTTGCCTTGTGGAACTTACAACTTGGTTTGCACCAACGGAGAAAGATCCAGCCGTAGCTGCCCCAGAAACGTTTATTAAAGTACCTGAAAGTGATGTAACAACACCTACAGGAGCATAGAGTTGATCAAATCTTGCAGTACCACCAACAGCAACGTCAACGGTTCCAATACCGCTAACTTGCAATGTAGTAGCACCTATACCCCCCTGAACATGGAGCTTGTGTTCTATTACACTTGTTCCTATTCCAACTGAATTAGTAGCAGTATCCGCAACTAGCAGATTTGACTTAACTTCTAATCCATTCTTGACAACAAAATTCTTGTTGACCGCCATGGGGTTTCACTCTCCACCCTTTTCTTTATATTTATAAATATAAAAAAGCTACTACAATAAAGATATGGCTGCAACAGTATTGAGTGGAAAAGGTAATGTTTCTTATACCAATAACACTGGACAAAATGTTAGAATAGTTATAAACTTTCTAAGGAAAGAAGGAAGTTCTGCGGCCACAATAACAGTTTCTAATTCTGGTGGAGATGATTTAGTAATGTCTCTAGTAGGAGATGGTGTGGTAGGTAGAAGCCTAGCATACTTTGATTCCTATACTGGAGCTGCTACACAAATCTCAAATAATGCTGGAGGATCTTCATCAGGATCATTTACCGTGCCAACAGAAATAGCAATGGGATCGGGAGAAACGTTCTCAGTCACGACTTCCAATGGCGATATACATTATAATCTTCTGGTCATACCCGAAGCAGGTTGATCAGATAGGGATACTGAATCCCTTTGTTGTGAATGGATATGGTGACGCACTATCAACATTGAAGTTAAGAGCATTTCCACCGTCATTGTAACTTACAGTGATACCTGTTTGGATACCCGCTTCAACAGCAGCACCAACTGCATCCTGTGCTCTTTCAGTTGTGTAATATAGATTAGTTGCACCTTCAGAAATCGAGTCAGTGTTTGTAATAACACCAGAAACTATATTCGTAGGAGATATCCAATCTAATACTCCAGATCCTGTTGTGTATAGGATACTACTTGCTGCGCCTACCTGATTAGGTAACTTGAATGCAACATCAGTTGTTAATACATCAGGTGCTTGTAAAGAAACAAGATATGTCTTTTCTGGATTGAGGAATCTTCCTCTTCCACTGATCATTACATCTCCAACCACATGTGCTGCAGCATTAGCCTGAATTGTGTTAATACCAACATTACCATTAACATCAATAATAACTGGTGTTGTATCTCCAGCACTATTATCGACTCTTATAATATTACCAGAACCACTTGTAGACTTAACTCTGATTGATTCACCTGAAGCATTTACAATGTCAAGTTTAGCAGTTGCTACTGTTCCAATACCAATTGATCCAGTCACTTCAAGAGCATTACCACCACCAGTCTGAGATATACTTACTAAACTATTAGCAGTATTACCACTTATAGCAACGTTTGAGTTATCGTAAGTAAATCCACTTCCACCTGCGAATGAACCAGATGCATTGTACTGAACTGCATTTACTGGACCTTGTGGGAAGCTTGTACTTACTCCACTTAAACCAGTCAATAATATAGTACCAATACCAGTATTAGTATCAAACTCACCACCAATGGTTATACCATAACCAACAAAGTTAATCTGAGTTCCAATGCCTAGAAGATTATTCTGACCTGAAACTGATCCAGTAGAAATTCCTAGTCTTGGGTTAGCATCTAATGTAAAGGTTGCGATTCCTGCAGTTGCATCTAGTACACTAGTTACACTTACACCAGCACCTACAATGTTAATATTGGTAGCAAGACCAACATAATTACTATCACTTGAAATACCAATTGTTTGACCTGGTTCTGCACCATCCAAACCAATTCTTCCAAATTTCTCCCATTTATTATTAGAACTATAAACCCAACCAATCAATCCACCAGCAGCTGCCTGACCATTGTAAACAATATCTCCTACGTTTCCAGCAAGGACTGGAGTAGAAATACCAACTGTAAACTTCCTTGAGACTGTTCTATCACCTTGTAAGAATAATGAGTTTGCCTCGATACCTTTTGCAGATGTAGAAGTAATCTTATTGTTGAAGATTACAGGACCATCAAACTCAGAAGTAAAGTTTGCATCGGATCCACCTTCAACTCTAATTGCTCTGGTAACTGATATCTCTTGTGGAGTTATTAATCCAAATCCAACATTAGATCCTGATCCAAGGTCTGGATCTTCACCTGTTACAGTAGGAATAGGAGTTCCAAATACTTCTTCTTCACCTGTGATAGAGATGCTAACCTTATTTCTTGTGAATAGATCACCTTCATCATCCATACCTGTGTAGTTAACACTACCACCATCAGTCTTAGTTGACTGGGCAAGTATTCTTTCTTTAGGTGAAATGTTCCTATTCTGTCTCTCAGGTAGAGCAGTTGAATAGTTACCTGGACCATAACCAACATATTCAAAGGTATGACCTGATGCACGAAGCAACGAAGTACGTCTGAATTCTATTGGATTTGGTTTGATTCTATTAATTACAGCACCATTAGCATGAGTCTCACTATCAGTTCCTAATAGTCCACGATAAACATTAACTGAAGTGCTTGATACATTAGATCTAATTCTTAGAATCTCATTATCAATTTGAATATAATCACCAATGTTAAAGTCGAGTAATGTAGCACTCTGTATTCCAACACTGTTTGCAGTAGGTGTGATAGATGCATTAGTAACTGTACTAATACCAGCATACTGACTCATCAATCTACCAGAATCCTTCTCATCACTCTTAGTTAAGTTACCACCTCTAGAAGTATAGTATGGTGAGTAAACAAACTTAGTTCCTGCAGTAGATGGTATGTATGTGTTACTACCAACATCCGCAACAAATGATGTTAAACCAACAACTTCCTTAACGATAAATCCACCATTGAATACATTGTCATTAGCACCACCAAGATTAACCTTATCATTCACAGAGAATGAATGTGGTTGAACAGTTACAACAGTTGCTAATCCAACAGTTTTATCATAAACAAGACTATCAACATTTAAAGTCTTACCTGTAAGAACAACATTTGCATTAGAAGAAACTGTTATACCAATACCAGATGTGTAAGCTGGTGAAATTGTAGATGCAGAAGCTACTGATATCTCTTTATCATTACCATCAGATATTCCAGTGATTCTATAGAGACTGTTATATGCATCATAAGAATCTGGACTAATGTTATCAACACTTAAAGTATCTCCAATATTACTATAAACATCAGTTACTTTTAGATGACCAGCATCATGTCCACCAACGGTAGCAATACCAATCATTGCCAAGGTATTTCCTATACCATATGCACTACCACCATCAATAATCTTAACAGCAGAAACTGAACCACCAGCAATTGTTACCCTTGCTGTCGCATGTTTACCAGTTACAGAAGAACCAAATGATACTAGAGGAACATTATAATAGTTACCATTAACATAGTTACCACCACCAGCAACAACTTGCAATCCAGTAACTCTGTTCAATCCATGATCAATATCACTATAAAGTGTATGAGTAGTTCCTGATGCATTGGAAGTTAATTGTGTTATTCCAAATCCAACATTAGTATCGATTGCTCTGTCTGTAGCAGCTTCCTTTGTAAGGGAGTTCTGTGGTTCGTTTATCTCAACGTGTCCAATTGTATTTGAAAGAGCAAATGATTTTGCAGCTTTTGGATCTGATACTGGATTATCCCTGTTTGTTTGAGGATAAAGGTTTTGAACTGGTTGTGAGAACCTTTCAGTAGAGAATGGTGATACTGTAGGAGTATTTGAAGTATTAACAACAGTTAGGTAATAGATACCATCCTGTTTCTGAGGAATATACTCTTGTACATCTTCACTTCTATAGATGATATATGTGCCTGGTGTCTTCTTCTCTTTAAAGTTTGGTAAGGAAGTAGTTCTATCAGACGTATCATTAGTAAATGTACCTGGATTATCACTAATAGAAATAGTAAATTGCTTAGAACTACTAATACCAGCAACTTCAAATGTTCCATTATATGCTGAGTTGGCAACACCTGTGGTATTATTGCTACTCTTAATATTGACAATCTCAACACTTGCTCCAGTATTAAGATCATGTGGTATTTCAGTAACTATGCTTGCAGTTCCTGTATCCCAACTCGCATCAGCAATTAATCTTGGGTTTCTTAATTGAGTAGAGTTAGTAAGAGTTACACTACTTGGATTATAAAGGTATGCTACTTCAGTATCAGTAGAACCAATCGAAGCACTAGACTCCTCAATAACGTATCCATCTACAGGCTCACGAGCAATGGTAGAAGAATCCTTGGGTATTACATAACGATGACGATATATTGTATCGAGTAAGTTACGAGTATCTGGTTTACGATCAATGAAACTTCTAGGAGTTGCTGATCCAAGACCAGTAGATCCTAATCCAACGATAGTATTATAGAGTGACTTCTCAGTAGCAGCAGTTGCAACATTAACATACCACTGACTATGTGCAGAATCATACTGAACTGGATGTCCAATCTCACCAGAAACTTTATCCGATACTCTACTTTCAACTGTTAAAATTCCACCATTATTATTGATAGTAATAGGATTACCATCTAAAGCATCGTTAAAAGTCTGTCCAAATTTTATTTTATGACTATCACTAGCATCAGGTATGGCATAGTAGACAGTATTATGTGTTAGTCCATCAGGAAGGTGTCCATTCTGACTGAGTATACGAACAGTTTCTCCTTCAAGGAAACTATGAGCAACTGTGAAGTTAACAGCATTATTAGTAACACTATTGATTCCAGAAGTAGATCTACCAATATCAAATATCTTCGCAAAAGAAGTTTCATTTGAAGTATATTGCGTATTCGGCATAATAACTCTTGCCGAGTATGTGTTAGATACTCCACTAGAGTCTGCAATTAAAACATTTAACTTCTCATCCTTCTTAGCACCAAGACGGAAACTATCAATAAGACTGTCTGGTACATTCTTTTCGTTGGTTTCACCATACAAGAATAACTTACTCGTATCAGCAATACCAACAATCTTATTTACATCTAATGATTTAAATTCAATACTGGTATCAGAAGTATCAATTTCTTTTGGTGGGATGATATGACTGACATATCCAATATCATCTCTAGAAAATGAGTTCTTTCTAAATCCACCAGAACGCAATGCAACTGAACCAAAGTTGGAGTTTGAGTTAGTGATAGACATATCACCACCATCATCAGCAACAAAGTGGTCTGCATAACCAATCGCAAAGATAGATGCTAACTGAAGAACAGCATCATTACTTGCTTTAATGTGATAGTTTGCATAGTCTGGTTTAAATCTAGCATCAGAATCTGAGTGTAGATTGGAAACTAAAGTGGAATCTTCATATACACCAGTTGTATCATTATATTTTACAAAGGCGTTATTATCCTTCTGTAGACCAATACCTGTGTACTGTGCCATCACCATAGATTTGAATCCAGTTGCCTTTGAACCATCGGCAAACAGACCATTCATACCATAGACAGACTTCTGACAACAGTTGAAGATATATGGTGAAGATGATGTAACACTATCAACACTTACATTTACTGTCGCATTTGTAATTGTGGGTAGTGAAACTACAGGAGCATTCTGAACTTTGTATTGAATATTATTAGCATCTACCTTATTGAAGACAACAAACTGTCCATCATAACCGTCAGTTCCTACACCTTCAATCTCAATAGGAGTATCTACGTCAAATGCTGTTGCTACTTCATCTACAGTAACTGTAATAGTAGTTGTAGATGTTGTTCCATCACCAGCTTTGATACTAGTAATACCAACTTGCTTACCACGAGAACCAACAATACGATACTCATCAACCTTTGGTTCAATATCTAAACCAGCAGCAGGGTAATCAGGTTCAATCTGTCTACCAGAAGCAGGACCATATGCTAGTCCAACTTTCTCATAGTACATATCAAGATCAGTTCTAGCAAACTCACCATTTGCTCCACTGATAAAGTCATCATCTATGTCTACATTATTAACACCGTCTGCATACTCAAAAGTAGTTAGTTTATGGTGTGAAAATCTAGGAACGAATATATTTGTTGTATAATCTTTATATGCTGTTCCATTTGGATTAGCATCTAATATAGCAAAGTTTGAGAAATAGCAACCACCAGTAACCCTAAAGATAGCAGATCTTTCAATGCTAGTATTCTCTGGATTAGGAACATACTTAGGACGGAACCTTGTCTTTCTAGGATCCATACCAATGATAGAACATCCACGAGGTACAATGACACCACCGTAGATACTATTCAACTTATACAAAGCGTTTGTAGTTGAATCTAAATCAAAGTTAGTTGTTAGATCAAATGCACCAAACTCATTAGAAGTTGATCCATCTCTTAATCTATAATTATTTGCACCAATAGGAATCCAACCTGGCCTGTTATCAACAGGATGATCACCAGGATAAACCATAACAGTTGTCTTGGCAAATCTATCGTTATCTAATCCTTTCTGATATGAAAATCTAGAAACTTCAATTAAAGCCCTTTGAATCGTTTTAAAGGGTCTTGTAAGTGAGTTACCCTGATTTTCAATACTGTCCGTGGCATCAAGACTGTTAGGGTCAACGTATATTACCGTACCACGAACAGATTTGAGGAAATTATCTAATCTGGAAAGACCCATTTTTACTAATACTTATAGTCCGTTATGGATTATTTAGCATTTTACTAAAGGGGATTTGCGTAGGATAAAGTATCCTCATCTAAAGTCTCACGAACAAAACTTAAGACATTCATAAACTCTTCTGTTGTATCACATTTTATCACTCTTTCTTCACCGTTATTGGAGTATATACACACCGTTCTCTTAGAAGGATCGACTATACACCTTGTCAAATAATCATTGTCCATTTTAAACCTCAACCTGTTACTGTATTTTGACCACCATATTTGGGATCATTATATTCTGGGTCAGGATAATCTTCCCAACCATCTCCCTCATATTCAACTATCAATTTATTCACATCCTTTCTTTCAGCATAAACATGGAAGAAACAATCAACTGGCATCCCTCCTTGAGCTTGAAGATAGATGTATGAATCATCCCATCTCTTTACTATCAGATTTTGATGAGCACCGATAGGTTGAAGTTGAACAGAGATACTGTCAGTATGTACCAAATCCTTCCAGTATGTAGGTAACTCTATCACATTATTGTTCTTAAGTCTACCCCTATAATAAACTCCTACCTCTGGACCTTCAATACAGGCATATCTAAGTCTCTGTCCCTCTCCTCTACTTGGATGAACAAGATCAAATGGTTTTGGTTTTTGATCTGCAACCTTAAATCTTGCAGATAATCTACTAGGAGAAATAGCATCACATATTATATCTCCTTTTACATGTAAAGGATCTTGAGCTCCTCCTCCTACTTCCATACCATAAGTAGTTTTTCCATCACCTTCAATATTAACATTACCTTTTACCTCTACTGATAGATGAGGTCTCAGCATAGTATCTGTGTTATATTCTTCCGCAATCATTACTGTTGCACTAACTTCATCATACTCAGTGTCTCTTCCTACCTGAACAGGCCCTTCGATGTAGGCAGACCCACGAATAGCTTTCTCTGCTTCACCTAAAGCTTTGGTTTCTCCATCACCAACAAAAAGTTGTTTTCTTACTTCTAAATCGGGTACATCCATTAGATAAATCCATCCTTTGCTCGTTGTTCTAAATCGGGATCTCCTTTAGATCCCAGTACAGAAGTAGCTCCATCTGCACAATGAAGCATTCCACCGTATATATTCAAGATACTTTGACCTAGTAATTCTAAAGTACCATCAGTAAAGATCTTAGCATAATCAGAAGCATCTACAATAATATCAGGTGCTTTAAGTTCAATTGTTTCACTCGCATCCAATGTTATCTTACCTTTCTGACCATCACCACTCTTAGCAACTAATTCAATAGTCTCTGCTTCAAATTTAATTGCACCATCTTTTGCTTGTATAACAACGTCACCATTCTCGCAACGAACAGCAAAAGCTTGATTACCTTGTTCTTCTCCTGTTGGAGTAGCAACAATATCTTTACCACAATCAACAGTAAATGATCCTGGACATACATTCTCGGTTGCACCTCTTTGACCACTATCCTTATCACCAGTTTGATGCATGGTCATATAATGACGACCAGCATCTTTACCGTTCAATAATTGAACTGCTGCTATTTCATTATTATCCTGAACATGTCCGAATTTTATTCGACCATGCCTATTGCCAAGATTCTTAGCATTGTATACAAGTCTTGTTGCCATTATGATCTACCTAAGTGTGAAACTTTACCTACACAATCAACAACCTGAATTACAGGTATACCAGTTGGATCAGTGATGACTCCAGCATCAATACCTTCCTTATTAACCTTAAATACAGGTAATAATCTAGCATTATAACCCGAATTACTCTGAATGTAAATCTCTGGTTCATCTTTAAATCCAATACATCCCTTGATCACATCGACTCCAGTTACAGAACCCAATTCATCAACTTTCAATTTAAACTCACATCCATTATTAGGTTCCATTACTACTTCATCTTCAGCATTATATCCAACACCAGGATTGGATATGGCAATTTGATCTATTTGTAGAGTAACTGGATAAGATCCATCATTAAGACTCGGATCTTCTCCACTAGGAACTACTCGATCACCTTGCGGTTCAGTAGTAATATTAATACACTCAGTTCCTTTAATAATTTCTTTGATTCCACCAGGCTTTGTTATCTCATCACCAGGACAAACTTCTACAACAACTCCTGGTTTATATGGAGAGTCATGATATGTACCATCTGCGTTTTTAATAATAGTCTCATCAGGATTAGCATATGTTGTTCCATCACCACCTTGACTTCCATCAGGAACAGATAGATATCCAGTTCCAGTTTGTTCCATGATTACTTGAACCACTTCACCTTTATCATTAATAACTGCTTTACCAGAAGCACCTTTTCCTTTACCACAATCATCATTAAATACAACTTTTGGTGGTGTTACATATCCAGTGCCAGGTAATATAACGTCAATTCCTAGAATTGCAGAACCAGCACTTATAATTGCATTACCAGCAGCACCACTTCCACCCCCTCCATTAAAAGAAATCGTAGGAGGTCCACAGAATAAAGCACCAACATTACAATCATTTATTGCATCACTTGCAAGATTCTTTATACCATCAACTGCTCCCCCTATTTGATCTCCAATATTAGAAATACCATCAACGACTCCTGTTATTTGAGAAACAGAATTCTTTAAGAGTGAAGAAACTCCTTTTGCTTTATTAATTATCGAAGCTACATCTAGAGTCGGAATTGAAACAGGACCACCACCAGCACTCCACTCTTTAACATCTGAACATTTAGGATCTGGTTTACAATCAAGGATACTTAATGCATCAGTAGCAAATCCCATTAAATCTCCACCTATATCAAGTGCTCCTCCAAGTCCAGATATTAAACCTTTGATTGGTCCTAGAATAGAACCAATTCCCACATCAAGCAATCCTGTAATATTACCTAGTAGTCCACCTACAAAATTCTCAACGGCACAAAGAGGTGCATTAATATACCTGTTCAGAATATCTTTCATAAACCCACCAACCATATTAAACAAATTACCAGCAAGGTTCTTAAACAAGCAACCCATAGAACTGTTTGCTTTTGCTATCTCCTTTGCTATTTTACCTCGTACTGAAGGAAGAGATAGATGATATGTTTGTTTCAATGCATCATTTACTTTCTTTTTAACATTCCTCTGAATGCCATCCATTATTCTCTTAACATCACCAGTAATTTCTTTAACATATTTGTCAGTTACTTTTTTAATCTCATCTTCAATATTATCAACTTGAAGTGATACTCTTGTCTCCCAATCTTTAAGACTTTTCTTAAGAAGTTGAGTTTCATTCAACATACTCTTCATCTTTGTCTGTATTGCTGACGTAGGAGCAGCATCACACCTAGACGTTGTTGGTAAAGTTTTCGGCTTAGATCTATTTCTTTCTTGTTCTACGTCTGCCCCACTTTTAATTTGCTCTGCTGCAGAAGTAGAATCTCCTATAATACCATCAGAATTTACATCAGGACCATTTGGATCATTACCACCCTGTCCTCCCCTATCTTTAGGTGAAACATAAGGATTTTTTAACTCAGCAACAGTATCATCTTTAACTTCCTTTTTACCACCAACTCCATCAGTATTAATAAATTCAGAGTTCTTATTAGAAGTCGGTTCGTATCCACTAAAAGGTTTAAAAGGAGTATCTGGGATATTCTTCAATACCTTAGTGTATTGATTATATCCAATGATACCCATAATAACAGGTACTTGTGCGTCAGAACCATCTAAGAAGAATCCATATACAAAGTTACCTTGCATGATCTGAGGAGTGTCTATAGCACCCCCAGATACTCCTGCAGTGATAGGAAACATCACTCCAGCCCAAGGTAGTTCCTCATCCTTTAAATCATTTACATTTGCGGTATGGTATCCCATAATCCGCACCTTATACCTATAATCAAAACCCTCAATATCTTCATTACTTTTTACTTTAGTTCCAGGCGTATTCATCTTCCAGACTTTACTGGCAGGAATCTGACCGACCCACCAAGTAAATCCATCTCTTCCGAATAAATTTTTCTTTACTAGATCTTGGTCAATCATTAGTCGTCATAAACTTTACATTCCTCTGCATCAGGATGGTTATCACAATATACCTCTAGATGAGAATCCTCGTGTCTTGTGTGCCAATCATTAATCTTACCATCATTCTTATTCACTTCTGATTCATCATGTGCATGAAATGCATCATTGTGCATCTTCAAATCTTCTTTACTATATTCATGCATACCGTGATTAGTATGCTCCTTGCCATCTTTGGGGTCGATATAGACCTCGTGATCCAAGTCATGATTTGGAATTTTAGTTGTCATAAGATCTCCTTAAAAAGATTTTCTACCATAACTATCCCTAACTATAGTCACATAAGTAAAACACGTTTTTGGTGTTATCTCATGCGCTAAGCTGGATATCATATATATGCCACCAGTGATACTATTGTAAGAAGAATCGTTTAATTCTGGGAAATCACAATAAATCAAATCACCTGCCTGTAGATCAAAACAACCACCCAAAGTAAGTTTTACCTGTATAGTGAATAGTTGATTATACCTCATCAAGGATTGTACTAGGGTTTGAGCAGCATCAAATGTAGGTTGATCTGGATTGTTTTTCCAGTTCTCCAACTCTTCTTTACTACTCTTACCTGCTGGCAATGTTCCTATGTCTAACATTCTACTCATTAACCTCGAAACTGGCAACCTAAATTCATCAGAAACACTGTCAATAGGGAATTTACCACCAGTTTTAATACCTTCTTGATCACTTGGTGTAAAATTCCTAACATCATAATTCATTCCGTAGTAATCAAAGAATATAGTTCTATTAGAATATGCACCTATCAATAGATTATTATGCAGATCAACGTCTCTATTAATATTATATCTAAGAATTTTTCCATCATACTCTTCTGGTTTTAATGAAGTGTTATTATAAACAAAAGTCTTCTTATATTTTTCTTCAAAAATGCCATCAATCGATCTAAAATTAAATCCATCATGAGTCTGATAGAAAAGGAATCCAGCAGATGCACCCAACTTACCAGATTGCGATGGTATTGATTTTGATGCCAACCAAGTACAAGTATACAAAGGTTTCTTATCATTCCCTATAAAATTATAATCAATCATTGTTTCATCAATCTTATTGATTTTAGTATTGGGAACTTTAAGTCCAGAATCTCCTGATGTGTTCTCAGTTAAAATCTTTTTAACGTTCTCTGATATCTTACCATTATACCTTTTACATACCCTAGATTGTTCATTAGCTAAAAATTCTCTTGAACAAAAGTCAATAAAATAACTATCAACCTGAGTTCCTTGTGTAAGATTACGAACTCGGTTTACATATAGTGCATTATCACCTTTAAACTTTCTCTTCCTACCATTTGCGTCAGAAAAAACAATCTCTGCCTTTTCTCCTCCTCGTATTGGTAGATTATCTACGATTCCTTTATTACCACCCAACCCAGCTTCTGTAACCTGAATAGTTAATGTTATAGTATTCTTTAGAACATCCTCATAATAGTTTAACTCAGTCACTCCAGCACGAAGATCAATAGACCCACTGCCCATTGAAGAAAATATTTGAAACTGACTAATGTTTCCTGATCTGGTATTAATATTATTTGACATTATTCTTTATATAGAGCCTGTTTTAAAATATTGCCCATAGTATCTATTTGAATAGGAATAATCATTGACATAGAATTTTCTCCTCCACCTATTGATATTGAACCACCTCCACTAGATTGTGGTACAGGAACTTCTATTTCCTCAATTTTGTCGGTGATGACTGAAAGTTTATTGATCAATTCTTTTATTGGCAAATTCTTAACTAAAGCATCAGTTGTTATGGTCTTTTCTATATTTTCCACTCCTCGCATTTGTGAAGTAATAATCTCAATATTATCCTTCTTAGCTTGAATAATATTAGAAAGACTTTTCTTTAAAATAGGTGCAATTTCTAAACTCTCTGCTTCACTAATAATAGATTCTACTCTTTCTTTATTTCCAGACATCATTTCCGTCATACTATTCATAATAGACTCTTTATTTCCAGACATCATTTCCGTCATACTATTCATAATAGACATCGTATTCTCTGAGGAAAGAACTGTAGATAGTTTATCAAATATAACCATCTCTGGACCACTTTCACCCACAAGAACTGGTTCACCTACAGGAGGTTGACCACCTTCATTAAAGGATAAAACACCCATGTCCATGACTTTACTTGCATTCGTTTCTTTTCCATCGTCTTTTAAATCTTCTACAGTTCCAACGTTGGGTTTATCAGAAACAATATCTTGATCTAGTTCTTTTTTAATCAATTCAGCATTCTTTAAATCTTCATCAGATTTACCATTGAAAATAGATATTATTTTAAAAAGAGGACCACCAAAGAACTTTAATATATTCCACATGATTTTAGCTCCTGTAGAAACCACATTCACAATAGTTTTAAAAATATTCATTATCTCATCAATATATTTGATAAAAACCAATACTCCAATTCCTGCTGCAACATTCCCTAAAAATCTTGTTGCTACATTAGTAACGGTATCTGCTCCCATAAACTTAAGAAAACTTTTACCCCCAGATGCAATAGATGCACCCACTCTTTCAAGCAAAGACTCTTCCTGATCTTCCTCCTTTTCTACCTTAGCTTTAGAATTTAATGACTTCCAAATACCACCAGCTACAGCATTAATAGTCATCAATGACTTGTCTATGTAACTAACATTGTTTTGTTTTTTGGCAGATAAATTATCTGCTTTTTTAAGATCTGCTCCAGATACTAATTTTTGCTTAGAAGACTTTATAGGTGTACCAGTTATTACAGGTGTCTTCTGTTCCTTTTTAACTGACCCTTTCCTTTGAAATACCTTTTCCTTTTTTATCCTTTTCTGTTTTTTCTTTTTCTTTCCACCAAAAACACTCTTCGCAGCCATCTTACCCAATCCTGCTAGAATTGATATTGCCATTATGCAAATCCTCCCAATAATCCATATACAGAAGAAGTATAATCATTTTCTACTCCAGAAGTAGATGGTGCTGATGGAATCTCTGTATTGCTAGATTCGGATGATGATCCTGCAGAATTTTCATCATTCGTTTCTATAGGTATAACTTTAATTGTAGTTTTCTTAGAACTTGTTTTCGATATAGATTCACCAATATCACTAGGAGTCTTATTAATCTGAGCTTTAGGAATATCACCAATAATCTCACCACCTTTAATCATATCACCTTTATTTTGACCAAATGCTCCAGAATCTTTAGCAATTAATGCACCATCTATCAAGAGTGATGCACCTGTTCCTAAACCAGGAATCATAGATGCTGCTCCTGACCCAAGTTCCATAGTTGCTCCAACAAAATCACCCTTTCTTGCCCTATCAATAGCAAAACCCAATCCGAGAGCAAGTCCGACAAACGGAAGTTTTTTGAGTATTGTTTTACCTGCACCTTTTGCAACAGATTTCTTAACAACTGTCTTACCCACATTCTTAGTAACATTCTTAGTAACATTCTTTGTTACATTGCTGGTAATAGCTTTAGAAGTTGATTGTG